>Ga0214923_10000335_pt1 | contig 72374 bp, 67 predicted proteins | sample LL1510_MetaG_FD_177993 | JGI IMG/M metagenome (GOLD analysis project Ga0214923, IMG submission 177993) | Freshwater microbial communities from Lake Lanier, Atlanta, Georgia, United States - LL-1510 | ecosystem: Environmental > Aquatic > Freshwater > Lake | place: USA: Georgia | collected...
GCGACTATATAGAAGCAGCAAGATATGCTTGTGAATTTCAAAAAGTTTGGAAGTAATTTTTATGGCTCTGTGCAAAATGTTTGACTAACAGCCCGACTACTAGGGTAAGACAGAATCCGTGATGTAGCCTAGTCAACTGCAACCAAGCACGGAGAGACATTAGTCTCTTAAACAGGTAGTAGTAGCCATAAAAATTATTTTATCTCGGAGTAGTTCCAATTGGCAGAACGCTGGTCTCCAAAACCAGATGTTGGCGGTTCAAATCCGTCCTCCGAGGCCAGATTAGCACCCATCGTCTAGAGGTCTAGGACACTGCCCTTTCACGGCGGCGACACCGGTTCGAATCCGGTTGGGTGTGCCAAAACAAGCTGAATTAGCTCAGTGGTAGAGCAACCGCCTTGTAAGCGGTAGGTCATCAGTTCAAATCCGATATTCAGCACCAACTAAGGACAAATAATGGAACCAGAAGATTACGAAGATTATAGTGAAGATGACGGCCAGCCTGATGAAAGTCAAGAATGGTATGATTTTGATCCAAACTGTTAATAGTAAAAATGATAGTAGATTTGCAATGTAGCGACTTATTAAAGGTAATCTACAGTAGATATGTGCTTAATCAAGGGTTAAAATATGGCTGGAAAGCTAATAATGCAAAAGCTTATGACCAAGGGCACTGGAATACTAAAATATTAAATTGTTCAAAAAATGAACCATTTGATCATGGGCTGATGCCGTTTATAAATAAGCATCCAGAGGTCAAACAATTATGGCACACACTAAAACAGTATACTTCAGATGCAATACTACTTAGATGTTATATAAATGGCTATACATTTGGCACAGATGGATATGCACACAAAGATGATCCTTGGATACCACAAAAGTTTGGTGAAGATGCACTAAGCGAAACCATTATAGTATACTTAAACGATACATGGAATATAGATTGGGCAGGTGAAACAGTTATATTTAGCAGTAACAATGAAATAGAACAAAGTATATTACCTAAATTTGGCAGAGTGTTTATATTTAACAGTAATAAACTTCATGCGGCTAGACCATTGAGTAGATTGTGCCCAGTTTTACGCACTGTGCTTGTTTATAAAACCGCTACTAAAAATATTAGTAGTATTAAAATCAAATGGTTAGTTAAACACACAGTAAATATACCTCATACAAACAGAACTCTATTTGAACACCTATACAATACCATGCTTAGGCTTGAAAATAGCGGTGCTAATGAGTGTGTAAGAAGTGCTGGACTATTTCACAGTGTTTATGACACAGAATATTTTAAAGCTAATCTCTCTCTATCAAGAGAGACTATTCAACAATTAATTGGTACTTATTCTGAAACACTTGTATATGAATTTTGTACACTAACTAATAGACTTCAATCACTATTAACTAATAGCAATAATTATAGTGATAGTATTGTTAGAGATTTACTACTAATAGAGCGCGCCAATTTAGAAGATCAAAATAGTACTGGTAAATACAATAAACAGCTTAATGATATTAATACTAAACTAGGAAGTTAATATGAGCAACACCTGGCTAATTAGCGACACACACTTTGGTCACGAAAATATACTTAAGTTTACTAGAGATGATGGCACTAAGCTACGTGACTTTACAAGTGTTGAGGCCATGGACGAGTGCATGATTAACAACTGGAATAGTGTGGTTGACGCAAAGGACCGCGTTTACCACCTTGGTGATGTGGTTATCAATCGCAAGGCACTCAGCACACTTGGCCGCCTCAATGGCCGTAAGATGCTTATCAAAGGCAACCACGATATTTTTAAGGCCAACGAATATCTAGAGTACTTTGATGATATTAAGGCCTATCATGTTCTAGATGGAATGTTTCTCAGCCATGTGCCAGTACATCCAGATAGTCTAGGTAAATTTGGTTGTAACATACATGGCCACTTACACTATCGTGAAGTACTTAACCACAATGGTGTAGCAGATATGCGCTACTGGAATGTGAGTGTAGAACGCATTGGCTACACACCTATCAGTCTAGAAGGGCTAAAGCACATGATTGTAGGCCTTGGTGGCAGTGTTACAATGCGTCCAAATCCCCATGAAGTTACTTAACTACACTTGACAAGCCTTGCCAAACAGTGTAAAATATTATTTTAATTGACAGAAATCAAGGACACACTATGGAACAGAAATCTGCACTAGAAGTATTGCAAGCCTATGAAAAGCTGTTAAAAACTGTGGAAGCAGCTCGTAGTTGTGGTGTTAGTGAACAAAAGATGACCAGAAAGCTGGTAGCTATGCTTATCTGGAACATGGATGACCTTCCTAGTGACAAGTTTGACAAGCTGCACGACTTTAATGTTAAGTACTTGGGCAGATTAGATTTTGAGGTTGAGTAATGAATAGCCAAGAAATTAGTAATGCGGTGTATAACTACGCAAAGAGTCGTAGTGACTTTACAGCACCTTATGGTGTTTTACAAGGTGAGCATGTCAACAAGAAAGGCACTAAGTACAAGAGTGTGACTTTTGGTCGTGCTAGATCACTCGATGCTACAGTAGAAATCTATAATCGCAATTTCATAATTCTCCGATGTAGTCGTGCTGCTGACCAAGTATACAAGAATTATGACGATTTAATGGTCGCATTGCAGAAATTGTAATAATGAGTACAGAATTTTGGATTGGCATAATTTTTTGGTGTATTGGTACGGACTGTGGTATGATTACTACAAGAAATACTTTTGCTTCTAAAGCAGAATGTCGAGTAGAAGTAGATAAAATGGAGCGCCGTCTCAAGGAAGAACCCACCAAAAAAGACATCATAGATGGGAGATGCAGTGACCATAGTATTACATTTGATAAAAAATATGATTTCAATACATGAACAAGCAGCTTAAGCTAAAGTGTCGCCATTTTGGATTTTGAAACAATTTAGGCTGTTGAAGGCTCGGCACACTGCCCCTGCTAGCCGTGCGGTGTGATGCCTAAAACGCCAAGCCTGAACGGTGTGTGCTTGGTGAAAGTGAGGAATAGTCAATGGTCTATAATTTTTATTTAGTGGAGATAGTATGTTGTATCCAGACATTGAAGTTACTGATGAAGAAGAATTGTTTTTTGAAAGACTAGCACAACAACAGCTAGAACAATTATACTTTGAAGAGATGTTTAGTAACTATATGCCTCAAGGCGGTACTAAACAGGTAATCGGCGGAGTAGTACACTACTAATTATGATAGCCGAAACTGTACTATGCTTAATCCTAGGCGACTCAATTGCTATTGGACTGCATCGATTCTTACCAGAGTGTGAAGTTCGTGCTAAAACAGGAATTACTACTAGTGCTTTTGCTAAACTTTCAAACTATGAAGAGATCAATGCGCCTATAGTAATTATTAGCTTAGGTACTAACGATCTTTATAGTACTCGATTACTAGATCAACTTGACTTAGTGCGTAAAAATATTCGTAGCAATCGTGTTTATTGGGTGTTACCCAACACCACAACAAAACGTCAAGAATCACTAGCAGTTACTACAACAGCTATTCGTTGGGGTGATCGCGTTATATGGACTGATAGGTACACAACAGATCACGTACACCCTAGTCTGGTTGGTTATAAGCAACTTGTAGAACAGATCAAATAATTTTTACTTGAACTAGAGACCACAATACTGTATAATTATATTATTGTGTTAGAGAACAATCGCCAGAAAGCACAACCAACTAAATATCACTATTGCGGTGCTTCCTCTAACACAATAAAAATTATTTACTTGAAGCCACAACTCAAACCCTGTATAATATTTATATTGAGTCAGAGAACAACACAAAGCAACTCTGACCTATTTGTTTAGTGTTATCAAGGTACTGTGTATAGACGTATACACTATTCGGGTTCAATCAGCCGGAGACGAATCCTAAGATAACTGCATCGGCTTTGCAAGGGAAGCACCCTATTGCTAAATTTGCACGATAGCACTAAACAAATAGTTAAAAGGAGATAAACAGTGATTACTTATGGTGAATTGCTTAAGAGGTTGCAAGGTTTTTCTAAAGAACAGCTCAACTGCACAGTAGTAGTCTTAGACCGTGCTTATGATGAGTATAACGACATGAGCACTATCTACTTTAGCGGTAGCGAGAATGATGTGTTCGATGAAGACCACCCCATTCTTGTGATCTAAAAATTCTTACTTGATTTATCAAACCCCCTAGTGCTATAATATTATATAAATTGATCTTTTGGGTAAACCAGGACTGCGACCCACCGAGCAGATAAGTTTTTAATTGTTGCTGAACCATTATCCTTAGCAACAGCCCAGCCCTAACACTGTGTTTTATTAAAATTTAGAGACTGTATGCATCAGGTTGTGTTGTAACTAGTGCAAGGTTTCAAGGTACCAGTAGGTTCAGGCCAGAACGCGAAAGTACTATAACCAAACACACTACAACCATTTACTCTAAGTTTTAATAAAGCACACTGTAGCTCTGTGGACATGATGGTAGCAATACCTGAAACGCTGTGGACCTCAGTAGGCTTAGCTAAACCCTGCAACTTGTAGCGGTTTAGGGTCGGACGCACAATGACCTAAAATGAAACGTGCCTCAGCTAAGTACCCTGAGTTACAAATGGTACAGGTAGCAACTACCAAGTGTTGCGGCTTGCTTACCCGAGAGTTAGGCATCACGGTAGCTCTAAACGCGCTCAGAGCGAAGGTGTGCTAGGACATAAGCCCCTAGCCCGTGATTAAAATAGTGGTTGTTGACTAGGCTCAAAGATGGTGTGCCATCAACCTAAGTTTCATCTAAAGCCACCAAGCCCTAAAGTAACTACAGGCAGAGATGTAGTAGCTACTCTAGGGGCAAACTGCGCCAACAGACTAAAACTGGCAAGGCTATTACACCAGTGCCGTGTAAGTCGCTATCTACTAATTGCAAGACACCACCTATGAGTGGTGATGTAGGTGCAAGCCCTACTAGCGCCAACTAGCCCATCTCTACTGATACTAGAGACCTAAAGCAGTTGAGAACCCTAATGTTCGTACTAGCACTCCTAGACCCTGGCTAGCTATCCAGCGAAGTCGACGAGCAAAGCTAGACTAGCAGTAGCAAGCTACTACATAAGTCTACAAAAAACGTACGTTCTAAAGCCCGCATGTGCCTAGCACGGCGGGCTTTAGTTTTTCTAAAAACCCCTAGAAAAAACAGACTATGCCTTCCAAAAAACTTTTTCCTTGTTTTTTAACACATGCATGACCCTAAACTGGAACAACTTACAGAAGATGTATGGGAAACAGTGCAGAAGCTAGATTTCCATCATACCAGATTTGAAATAGCAGCAGCACTAGTACAAATAGGTTTAATCATTTACAAGCAAAACCTTACTAAACAAGAATTTGAAGACCTCACTAACTATATCGTAAAAACCACACACCTCCTATAGCAAAGAAAATTTTAGCTTGAAAAAGTATCTGAGTGTATGTTATAATCTAGTATAAATTATAAAATTTAAAAACTAGGGTTGTAGTAAGCGCTAAGGCAGCGGCAAGTACAAAAAACATTGGGAGGATCCACACGGTGGCGGGGCCCAAGATGTTTTTAGGTACGTAGCATAGACGCGGCTAGTTAGTGCAATTACTACCAACCCCTAAAGTTAAAAGAGTAAAAATCCGCTAAAAATTAAGTAATTATATTAAATTTTTTTACCCCCCCTATTTTTCCACAATTTTCCTAAATAGCTTAAAAATGATCATACAAAAGCAACAATTAAATTCCCTGGACATAGCAGATTGGTCAGAACTAAGTGACGAAGATTTTAGTAGCTGTGTTGAAAGTGCAAATCTTAGTAATTATAGTAGTTGGTTGTTACCACAGCTAGTTGCCCACTTTGGTAACTGGCAAAAGGCAGCAACAGGCCTAGAAACTGTAGTTAACAATTGCCAAACCAAGCACCAGCGTAGTCTTTATAGGCTTGCTAGAGTTCGCAGAAGCTTACTAATAAAAAACCAAACTAAACAGCCTGAATATGGGCAACTAACTCCACTTATACTACTAGGATTTCGTCGCAATCAAAATTTTAGCTATGAAAGTTGGAGAGGCTACACCGGCCTAGAATGGTTGGTAGAACCAGACCTGTTACAAACAATGCACAGCCAACAGCCACAGTTAACTGTGGCTAGAATACTAGAAATACGCGAGCAAGGCTTGACATATCGCAGCGGAACTTATGTTGGCACACAACGTAATCCTCTTAGCACCTGGCAGTTATATGGCATACAAGACACGGAATTTGGTGACTTGCCAAAACTACAACAAGCTCAGTTAGCACAAATATGGCTAGCACATCCCAAACACAGACGAGAAACTATGGTACTTACAAGTAGTAACTGGGATGAAATGCCACCACCAATTATTAGTGATGAACTATTTGAACCAGCAAATATAACAATTGCAAATGTCAGTCAAAACCAACAACTACCTTGGAATCAGTAGGTGCCGATGCTGGTATTTGGATATCTGGGTATTACGGTTAACGGTTAACGATTAACGATTAACGGTTTAGGGTCAGAATGGAAAAACATATGAAATATACTAAAGAAATTACAGACAAAATTGTTGAAGAATATAAAGCAGGAAGATTGGTTGAGGACATTGCTCAAAGTCTAGATGTCCCTGACCGTAGTATTATAGCTAAATTATCGAGTTTAGGTGTCTACCAAAAAAAGGTCTACGTCAACAAACGTGGCGAGGTGCCAATCAAAAAGTGGGAGATGATTGAGAGCCTAGCACAAATTTTACAAGTTCCCAGCGATCAACTAGAATCACTAGAAAAAGTAAACAAAAATGTACTTGTTCTTATAAAAAACCGTTTACTTGACCCTAAACCGCAAAAATTGGACATAATTAGCTAAAACTAACCCGCCCCTTGGCGGGTTTTTTATTGTGTAGACTTGTGAGTTCGGTGCGGTTTAGGGTCAGAAAAATTTACTTGACTGGTTAAGGATTTGCACTGTATAATGTTGGCGCAAAACCACTAAAATTCTGACCCTAAATTGTGGTTGTTTGTGGGTGCCGAAATGGCCGGTTGAAATTTATGGACTTGATCAGCTTCTGCAGTTTAGGGTCAGAAATATTTACTTGACAATTGTCAAAGTTTTGCACTATAATGTTGGCGCAGGCGTTCAAAGTTTTCCACTTGTCAAGGATTTGCACTGGCGCAGCACACCCTTAGGTGTGCTGAGTTCTAGAACCTAAACCGTTGTGGTTTTTATATCGCTACAAATTCTAGAATTTGGCACGGAATTGTGATAAATTCTAGAATTTGGTACGGCTTAGGGTCAGACGACAAACGGCGGATTTGACCCGACCAACGGCGGCCGAAACCCTTGACACGTCGCCAAATTTTATGGTAAAATTTGGCGCCACATGGTTCTAAATTATATAATTTATAATTGGGCTATGTACATAGCGAGCGCTATAGTTCGTATATAATGAGAATTACTGCGCTTATGATTTTTATAACAAAATTTGTCGACAAATTTCAGCCGACCAGCGGCAGGTTTTAGCCGATAAACGGCGGTGAAAACCCTTGACACGCTGCAATTTTATATGATAAAATTGGCGCCCCCGCTATAAAAATTATAGCGGTCTAAATTCTATAATTTAGACCGCTATAATTTTTATATCATTCTAAATTATAGAATTTAGAATGATATACGAAAAATAACGGCCCTGATCGGGCCGTTATGGTTTCTAGAACCTAGTCAACTAGGTCATGCTCAACGAATACGTCTACAATGTGAGCAGGCATCTTTACAGTTTCCATATCGCTCCAGCGTCTAAGTGCGATAAGCTCGCCCATCTTGCGATCAAACTTATCATTACTAGAACACCAAGCAAAGCTTACGTTATAAAATTTAGCATTGCCACGGTCGATGGTAGGTTCGCAAACCATAGTCATGCCAGGTTCTAGATCGTTCGGTTTTTTAGAATGAACAAATCCGCCAAATTCGCGCAAAAACGCTTTGAGGTTTTTACGTTCCAATTTTTGAGTAGTGGTAAGCATAGTATAATTCCTAGAGTGTTGTGAATTTTATAGCGGGGCCGAAGCCCCTAAGATCTATAACGGCTTGCTATTTGCTAGCGCATCGAAAATCGCCTTGAGAGCCGATTTGTTCGCTTTGGTAAGCGATTCGATGTCGTTTTCGCTCAAGCGCAGGATCGCGCCGATAGCATCAGCCGTTACATCTTTTTTAACGGGTTTTTCGCCGTTCTTGTTTACATAACTTTTAGCGATGTAAACTTTTTCACGGGAAAGTTTCGCTACAATTGAGCGAACGGTTTTACCAAGTGCCGACGCAATTTCAGCGACGGGCACACCTGCCTGATAATCTGCTATAATCTTAGCAGTTTGCTCAGGCGTATAGTTGACAGCCTTTTCAGCCATTGCTATAACTCCTAGATCGTGGGGGCTTGCGGTATTGCTTCCCTGCCACAGAAACCATTATACACGCTTTATGGGCCTAGAATGTCGCCCAGACGACAATTGGCTGCCATTTGTCGGACGAATGGTCGGCGGTATCGTCCGACCAGCGGCACCTACCCCCCGACGAACGGCGGTCCGCGGGGGTTGACACGCGGCCAAAAATTATGATATAATTTTTGGCGCCATATGGCTATAATTTTTATAACGATTTGATGTGCCGATAAACGGCAGACACCACCCGACAAATGGCAGCAAAATCCCTTGACACGCGGCAAAAAATTATGATATAATTATATCATAATTTTGGCGCCAGCGCTCTAAATTCTATAATTTGGAGCGCTAAATTATTTATAACATTCTAACAATTGGATCGTTTTTATTTATATAATATTCATGGGTTGCCGCTGGTGGCAAGCCATACTGTTGCATCATCTTGCACCACATAGGCCCATGCCAAAAGTTGGTAGGATCTTCGCCGTTGATTATAAAATCTGCAACGTGGATTAGTTCATGCGGTACAATTACACAAAGCATCTCATGTTTATAACGGTTAAAAAACTTGCTACCAAATTCTACCTCATGAACCTCGCAGTGGGCAAAGCCCGCAGTGCGATACAGTCTGTTATTGATTCTAACTTTTGGAACCTTATGGTTTTTTAGTTGGGGCCACAATTCCTGCATTGCCGACCAATGCAGGGCTACAGCGGCTGTTACAACTTTTATCAACGAATCGGCCATATCTTATACCTTAAAATTATTGCTACAAGAAACAGATTGATTGCGTAGTTTGCTATAAGAATTATATCGCCCTTGGGTACGATATAAACAATCATGAAAACTTCACCCCAAAACCACATCATTAAAAAAGGCCAGGTTAGACCGTCTGAATTTTTACAACGATATGATTCTAGGGCTTGGGGTACTGCCGAAAAGGCGAGCATTAGCCCGCCAAGCCAACCTAGAATGTCAAGCATTGAAATGATCCTTGACCTGAAAGTTAGCCCATGAATAGTTACAAATTTTAGATTGCCAATCTTTAGTTGCTATAACTTTTAGTAGCACAGGAATTTCATAGCCTGTTATATCTTCTAGAGCAGTATGTGGTTCTTTGGTGAAAGTACCCGTTACAAAACCTGCAACAGCTTCTGCATCTGTTCTAAAAGTCATATTGCCACGCTCGGTGGGAGCATTGAACAGATGGTTCTGCAAAACATAACGCAAGTATGCTTTGCGGTGGCAAATGATTGCCGATGCCGCGTGCCATAGGCAAAACCTATTAGTGAAACCGTCTAGTATAATTCCTGTATTGCTACATTTTTCAGAATCAAATGTTAGGTTGTATGCGGTAAGCGTAGGGTTATAAAGTGTAATACATTTATCAAGCCAGCGATTGATAGCACCTACTGATGCCACAACGCGACGACCATCATCTAGCATAGTGTTATAATTTTTGATACGACGCTCAAGATTAGCAGCATTGAAAAAACCGGTTTTCTCATTGTACCAAAGTGTAGAAAGTTCTAAATCTTTGACAATGACGGCAATACTGTCATAGATTTTACCACGACGATCAACGATAACTGCTGCAAAATCTATAACCTTGTTGTCGATGGTGGTTTCGGTATCGACGATGCAAAAGTATTGCTGTTTCATAATTTATAACCTAATAAAGTGAGTGAGATGCTAGTATAGCACAAAAAAGCTGCAAGTGCGTGCCATTCGTCAGCCCCAGACCGCCGCTCATCCGACCGACCAGCGGTCGATAGCACCCGACGAACGGTCGACGAAACCCTTGACACGCTGCAATTTTATATGATAAAATTGGCGCCACCGATATAAAAATTATATCGGTATGTTTTTTATAACGTGGAACCATGTTCCACGTGGAACCTAGTCCCAAAACTCTTCAGGTTCGCTGTTATAAAGTTTGTAAAGGTCATCGTACATTCTAGCCAGCCAGCTAGGATCGTTCCAATCTTTGAATGTTCCAAAACTTGGAACAACCGCATACATTTTCTCGTAGAGTGTTATAAAATCTAGCTGAAGTTGTGTTATGGTTTTCATATTAGTGTCCTTGTTTGCTTGGAATGTAAACGCCTTCGATACAAAAATAATCACAAACCGCTTTGAGATATTGGATGTTATCCTCATAGAAGGTTATATCTTCTATATCGAACATATCTCTGTATTCTTCAATGATAGGCTTGAGTCCGTAAACCTTGAGAGTAGCACCCGACGAAACATCGCCTTCCGCTCTACTAACTATATGGTCAGGATCGCCTAACTTTGTGCTAATAAATGTAAGATCAGCGTCCCGCAAAATGCGGGCAGTAGCGATAATAACAATACAGTCTGGATCAGCGTTATCTTTTTTATATTGTTCTGCAAGTGGTAACAAGCTGTCGTCCATTGCACGATGCTCATTCGCACGCCAGTAGCCAAGGTCGATACGCTCGCCGTTGTTATCAAAAATAGTACGGTAGCGATGTAGTGAGCAAACGATTGTGCCATCCATGTCATAAATTGCTATCCTTTTCATTACAGTGTTCCTTGTTGGTTGCTATGCGCTAATTATACATGCAAGTCAATGCCGTTGAAACCCCCTAAATCGACCACAGATCAGACGACCAGCGGCGGATTTGAGCCGACGAACGGTCACCAAAACCCTTGACACGCTGCAAAATTATATAGTATAATTTTGGCGCCATCGCTATAAAAATTTGAGCGTTCAAATTTTTATAGGTTCCACGTGGAACCTGTGCTTGGTTTCACCGTTTTTCTGTTCTAGTTTTTTATTACGATGCTTGCCTGCACCGGTTTGGGTACGCAAGTGCCCCTGTCGGGGCTTTTGTCCTAGTTTATAGATCGGTTGTACAGGTATAATTTTCATAATAGTCTAGGCTTTCCAAAACCGCGTTTGTCCATTTCACCACGAACGCTATCAATCATATAACAGTTGCGCTCGTAGCTAATGTAATCGTTTTCATAATCCCAATAACTGGCCGCGCTACCATCAAAATAGTCTAGCAGTTCATCGTTGAGATCTAGCAACTCTTGGTTTGATATAGTTGCTAGATCAGTGCCATCAGGCAACATAATTGTAAAATTCATAACATCAGCTCCTCAGCAGGGTAAGTAATTTTCCCATCAAATTCAAGTTGTTGTTGTTCAAATTGTGTAACATAATCATCATTAACCAGTTCCCAGCCAATGATATATTCTTTAGTATAGTCGCCATCGTGTTCGATCATATCTTTAGCTAAAAGCATTTTAGCCAATGCCTCAGCATCATCTGCTACGTTTTTTATAAAGTAATCATTGCCACCCTTCATTTTCCAGTAGGGGTTATGGGCTGAACCGTAGTTCTCGCAAAATTGTGTAGTGATTATAATTTTCATATCAAACCTCGTATCGTTTAGCTAATTGTTCCTGATGCTTTGCCATTTTAGCATAAGCGTCGCTTTTTGCAATATTGCCTGCAACTGTTTCATTTTTTGAAATGATCCAGTATGCTTCAGCATTGCGACGAGCAATGCGAAGCTTTACTTGTCGCATAAACTCGCTATATTTTCTGTTACGGTTCATCTTGCTATCCTCTGTCTTGCTATGCTTGTAATTATACACCTATTCTAGTCTGCTGTTGTGCTATCTGTCGGCTATAACCTGCCACACATCAGCCGACCAGTGGTAGCTATAACCCGACGAACGGTAGCTGCAAGGGGTTGACACGCTGCAAAATTATATAGTATAATTTTGGCGCCAGCGCTATAAAAATTATAGCGATTTAATTTTTATAGCTGTTTCACGTGAAACAGTAGCGCGCTAAAAATGTTATCATAAACATAACGTAGCTCCATAATACAAAAACCATAATGTTATTCATTCTGCCATAATCCCAGTTATAATATTTGTAGCCTTATTAAACTTGGGGTTAGTCAGCTTGCGCCCTAACAGCTTTTGCTTGGCAAGCCACATTAGCCCTGCCATTGAAGTGGGTACAACAAAAAACTGTAACGGTTCCTCGATGGCAACTTCAGTGCGACGATTAAATGATACAATCTTTGGATCAATTGATAAGCTGGTAAGTTTCATAGCATTATCCTTTTTAGAGCGGGGGAGCATAGCTCCCCCTTGGTTCTACTGGTTAGAACGGATGAAGGCTACAATTGCGGCAAGCGCAGTCTTGTTCGCCTTCGTCAGAGAATCTATATCATTCTCTGAAAGGTTGAGAGCCGCACCAATGAAGTCCGCGTGAACGTCCTTTTTGATGGGAGCTTCACCGTTCTTGTTTACATAACTCTTGGCTACGTAAACCTTTTCACGTGAGAGCTTAGCAACCACGCTACGAACAGTCTTGCCAAGATTGTGGGCAATCTGATCTACAGCCATGCCAGCTTGGTAATCGCTTACCATGCGAGCAGTCTGCTCTGGTGTATAATTAGGGGCTTTGGCTTCTGCCATTTTTGCTACTCCTGAGTTGTTGAAAGAAATTCTATTATAGGCTAATCGGGCAGGGATTGCAAGTGAGAATTTCGCCGCCTGTCGGCCTGTATCTACCGTCTGTCGGGTTGAGTTGATTCTAATCTTTAGTACAACTTTTGTAATAGATTATAGAATTTATATTATAATAGATTATAGAATTTATAACATACTAGGGCGGTTATTAGACCGTTATATTATCTAGAACGGTGGGGCCCTCCAACACGGCCTATTTTTAAAAATTTTTGAAAATCCCTAAGGTGCCAAAATCTACACTTGATTATAATTAACAAATCAGATATAATCAAACTAACCACAGGAGCACAGATCATGGACTACAAAACCATAGCAATCTCCGACGTACACCTAGGCAGTCGTGGATGTAAGGCTAAATTATTGCTCAACTTCTTAAAAAGTAATAACTGTGAAACACTATATCTCATAGGAGATATAATAGATGCATGGAAAATACAACAAAACAAGTGGTACTGGCACCAATCACACACAGATGTAGTTCGTGAAATACTTAAAAAAGCCAAACGTGGCACCCAAGTTGTATGGATTGCAGGTAATCACGACGAATTTTTACGCCCACTAATTCCTTATAATATTACCTTTGGTAGTATAGTAATAGCCAATCAGTGGGTACACAGTGGCATAGATGGTAACCGTTACCTATTAGTACACGGCGACTTATTTGATGGTATTACTAGACTAGCCCCATGGATAAGCTTTTTAGGCGATAAAGCCTACGATGTCTTATTAACCGTCAATACTAAGTATAACTGGTGGAGACATAAATTGGGATTTGGTTATTGGTCGCTGTCAAAGTACTTAAAGCATAAAGTAAAGCGCGCTATAGATTTTATGTTTCAATTTGAGCTAAACTTAGCCAACTACTGTACCAGAAAAAAATTTGATGGTATAATTTGCGGACATATACATCGTGCTGAAATCAAAGAACTAAATGGTATAGTATACATGAACACCGGCGATTGGGTTGAGTCATGTACTGCAATATTAGAACACTATAATGGTACCTGGGAGTTGGCAGAGTGGCACGAGATAAAGCATGAAGATAATATGGACCCTAAGCCTCCTAGTCATTAACATCTACGACCCTAACGATATACCAGGTCGTATTACACTACAATTACCCAGTCAACAAGTATGCGAACAAGCCATACAATCTATAACAAGCTATGTAAAATTTCCCTGGTTCAAGGTAGAGGCTCGCTGTGAAAAAAATCTTAGTAATAACTGATAATCTACCAGACCAAGTCAATGGAGTGGTTACTACCTATGCGAATTTGGCCAAGGTTGCACTTGGTCATGGTTATCTTATTGATTACTGTGATCCCTCTAGGTTCTACTATATTGATTGCCCTGGCTATAAAGAAGTCAAGCTTGCCTTACCTTACAAAATGGCCCAGGCGATTTCGTCGTCAGCTGCAGATTATTATCACATCGCCACAGAAGGTCCTGTTGGTCTTAGTGCTAGAGCATATCTTACAAGTCGTGGTATTAGGTATAATACTAGCTATCATACTAGATTTCCTGAAGGTCTGGACACTCTTTTAGGCATTCCACCCAATTTAACTTGGCGTTATATACGCTGGTTTCATAAACATAGTGGTCGTTGCTTAGCAACTACTCAAAGTGTTGCTAGTGAACTACAATCTCGTGGTATTGACAATGTTGTGTGTTGGACTCGTGGAGTTGATCAAATGTTATTCAACCCACAACCACGCAACCCTAAACCTTATAAGACACTGTTATGTGTTAGTCGTGTTAGTCGTGAGAAAAGTTTAGAGCGTTTTTGTGAGCTCCAGATCCCAGGTACCAAGAAGGTCCTAGTAGGAGACGGCCCACATCTTAATTATTTACGTAGTCACTATAGTGATGTAGAATTTGTGGGAATGAAACTAGGAGTAGAGTTAGCCGACTACTATCAACAAGCAGATGTGTTTGTGTTCCCCAGCCGTTGGGATACTTTTGGTATTGTTATGCTAGAAGCAATTGCCTGCGGCACGCCTATAGCAGCCTACCCCTGCAATGGACCACTAGATGTTGTTGAGTCGGGTGTTAATGGTTATTTGAATGAAGATTTAAGTTTAGCTGTTCAACAGTGTTTTAGTCTTAATAAAGCTAAGGTATACCTTTCAAGTACAAAGTGGACCTGGCAGCGTTGCTGGGAAATTTTTCACAACAATTTAGTGGAGCCACTATGACAACTCATCTACCAGCAGAAACTATTAGGATTAGTCCAGAAGCACTTGAAATAGCTAACTGCTACTTACAAGTGCAAGATGCACGTAAGGTTGCCAACGAACTAGACATAGACCAAGACATAGTAATAACTACACTAGCTCGTCGTGAGGTACGTGGCTATATTGATCAAGTATTTTTTGATACCGGCTACAACAACAAATTTTTAATGCGACGTGCCATGGACGCACTTATACAGCAAAAGTTTCAGGAGTTAGAGGAGTCGGGAGTTGGCAGCTCAAAAGACATTGCTGAACTGCTCAGCTTATCACACAAAATGAGCATGGACCTACTAGATCGTGAAATTCAATTAGAAAAACTCAAGCAAGGTAGTAGTGGGCCGCAAAAGCAGGTAAATGTGCAAATCAATGAAGGTGATGGATCAAAGTACGGTCAATTAATACACAAACTAATTAGTGGTGATGGTGTATAATGTTGTTCGCACTACTGTTAAGCATTTTAGCAACAATATTATTAGTAGAAATTTTACATGCTAATCGTAAGTCGTGAAGATATAGACTGTGAACATATCACAGAGTTTGACCCTAGTAGTAGGTTTATTAAGCTACCTATAGACAACTACTTAAAGCTCCTAAATCTCTACGATACGATAAATCGTCCACAGATTGCACTAATCAATAGTGTCAATAATCCTAAATATAGATTTATCTGTGCAGCACTTGCACGTAGACTAGGAAAAACTTATATAGCCAATGTGATCGGTCAATTGGTAACACTAGTACCAAATTGCAATGTACTTATTATTAGTCCAAACTATAATCTTAGCAGCATTTCATTCGAGCTGCAGCGTAGGTTGATCAAACACTTTGACCTAGAAGTACAGCGTGATAATATTAAAGATCGTGTTATTGAACTACAAAATGGTTCAACTATTAGAATGGGTTCAGTAGGCACAGTAGATTCAACAGTTGGCAGGTCGTACGATCTTATTATATTTGATGAAGCTGCTCTTAGTGAGCGTGGAGAAGAAGCATTTAATATTGCACTGCGCCCAACACTAGACAAGCCTCATGCTAAGGCCATATTTATTAGTACGCCACGCGGCAAAAACAACTGGTTTAGTCGTTTTTGGCAGCGTGGATTTGATAGTAATTTTCCAGAGTGGTGTAGCTTGCAAGCTGACTATACAGAAAATGTTCGCATGGCTGAATCAGATGTGGAAGAGGCACGTCGTACGTTGCCTAAATCAGAGTTTGAGCAAGAATATATGGCTAGTTTTAGTAGCTATCTAGGACAAATTTACGAAGGCTTTAGTAGTGAGTATATCTTAGATGAGTTACCAGAAGGTTTACGTGGTGAAGCAATTGCTGGATGTGATCCAGGTTATCGAGATGCAACAGCTTGGGTTAATATCATCTATGATCATAGTAGTGATAAATTCTACTGTGTTAGTGACTACTTAGAGTCAGAGCGTACCACTCGTGATCATGCACAAGCATTTCAGCAAATGATAGATCATTGGCAAACATCAATAATATTTATTGATAGTGCAGCAGCACAGTTTGCATCGGATCTAGCTTACAACTACGATATAGCAACTACACGCGCTAAAAAAGATGTATTACCTGGTATTGCTTATGTGCAAACCATTATACAACAAGGCAGATTATTAGTACACAAAGATTGCCAACATGTACTAGCAATGTTAGATCAATATCGTTGGGATAATCGTGAAGGATTAACCAAAGAACGCCCTAAGCATGATGAATATAGTCACATAGCTGATGCCCTACGCTATGCACTGTACAGCTATGTTATTTAGGGATAGTAAATTTAGCTATTGACATTTAGGTGCCTTTTAGGCTATAATAGTGAAAATTGTAGAGGTAATTTGTGGCAATTAACACAAACAAAAGAATAGCTGTTAAGTGGATTAGGGATAAAGCTAAAAGTGCCTATGAAAAACAGTCTCAGTGCTATATATGTAAAAGTACTAGTGAATTAGAGTTGCATCACCTACACTCAATAACTTGGTTACTTGAGTCATGGGCAAAGCGTAACAATATAGATATTAGTACTGATCAAGCTGTGTTAGCAATTCGTGATAGTTTTATTAGTGAACACCATGAAGAAATATATGATCTTGTATATACCCTATGCAATCGTCATCATGTTCAACTGCATGGTATTTATGGCAAAAGTCCGCCACCTAGTTCAGTAATGAAGCAAAAACGTTGGATTGAGCTACAGTGTGAAAAACATATATCAGGTGACAGTAATTTTAGAGGTAGTAGCTATGGTTCCTATTTCTCACAATTTTTAGGGGAAATAGATGGCGTTCGAAAAAATTCGTAGTTGGATAGTTGAAAAACTTAATCCAGCACAGTATAGTATACATACAGACGAAGGTACAAACATAGGGTCACAAGCCCGCATTGTAAACTTTCGCAGTGCATTTAAAAATATTGATAGTGTTAATAGATCTATCAATATGGTAGTTAGCGCTTGCGCTAGCTTAGACTATGATATAAAAGATAAAGTACATGAAGGTGTTGTTAATGGCATGCGTCAAAAAACCTTAGCAACACTACTAAATTTTAGACCAAATCCTTATCAAAGCGCCGTAGAATTTCGTACCGAACTATTTAAAGATATACTACTAGATGGCAATGCATTTGTGCATTTTGACGGTGCTTTTATGTATCATCTACCGGCTAACAATGTAGAAATTATCACAGATCCTAAAACGTATATTCGTGGCTTTCGCTATAATGGCAAAGTTGATTTTGGCGATAGTGAGGTATTCTACTTTAAAGACCTAAACGGTGATAGTATCTATCGTGGAGCTAGCCGACTAGAAGCTTGCTTAGAAAATATAAGCATACTTTACAGCATGCAAGAATTTCAGCAAAAGTTTTTTGATAATGGCACGATATTTGGACTAGTACTAACAACTGACAATACACTATCGCAGGTTGCCAAGGAAAAAACTATACAGTACTGGCAACAGAGATACAATGCTAAAAGTGGTGGACGTCGTCCAATTATCTTGGACTCGGGATTAAAACCACAAAAATTAAGTGAGCAGAATTTTAGTGATTTAGACTTTGATGTTGCTATGCGCACTCATAGTGAGCGCATAATGACTGCAGTAGGAGTTCCACCTATATTATTAAATGGTGGTAATAATGCTAATATATCTCCTAATCTTAGATTATTTTACTTAGAAACTGTTTTACCGCTAGTAAGATTATACAACAGCGCACTTGAAAGATATTTTGGCTATGATATAGCACCAGTTATTAGTAATGTTAGCGCATTGCAACCAGAACTAAAAGATGTTGCCAGCTATCATCAAACACTGGTAAATGGCGGTATTATAACACCAAATGAAGCCAGAGTAGAACTAAGGTATCCAACCATAGCAGGCGGAGATACCATAAGAATACCTGCTAATATAGCAGGTTCAGCAGCCAATCCATCCTTGGGTGGTAGGCCTAGTGAAAAGAAGGAGTAATATGAAAACAAAACTGGAAAAATTACTCTATTTAAGCAGTAAGTTTACAGCTAGTACAGACTCTGATGATAGCATTTTTATTGAAGGATATGCTAGCACAGTAGACCGCGATCGTCAAGGTGATGTAATTCCCATGTCTGCATGGACACAGGGATTAAAAAATTACCTTAAAAATCCAATCATACTAGCCTATCACAATCATCAGATGCCAATTGGTAAAATGGTTGAGCATAAGGTTACTGACCAGGGTTTGTGGATTAGAGCACAGATTCCTGCGGAAGTAGGTGACGTATACAAACTGGTTAAAAAGGGTATATTAAGTGCATTTAGCGTAGGTTTTAGAGTACGTGATGCAGATTATGATCACGCTAGTGAATCGTTTTTGATTAAAGACCTAGAACTGCATGAAATCAGTGTAGTTTCAGTACCTGCAAATCAAAACACACTATTTAGTTTAGCCAAGGCATTTGACACTGCCGAAGATTTTGAGTCATTTAAACAGCAATTTGCACTAGCACCAAAGGCATCAGCTAAACAGCTAGATACCCCACGAGCAGCAAAAAGCACAACAAACGAGGAATGGGACATGGATCCAAAAGAATTAGAGAAATTATTAGCAGATGCTGCTGCTAAAGCTGCTGAACAAACTGCTAAAGCTGTGCTAGAAGCACAAACAAAAGCTGCTGAAGACGCAAAGCGTAAAGAAGCCGAAGAAGAAATGCTACAAGCTAAGATCAAGGCCGCAGTTAACGCCGTTGCTCCTACAGCCCCAGTAATTCAAACAGTTGATACAGGTGCAGAACGCCTCCTAGCAGACGTTGAAAAGCGCCTAGAAGATCAAGCCAATGAGCACAAGAGTGCTATTGAGAATCTACAAGCTGCTATCAAAGAAAAGGCCAAAGAGCTAGAGCAGCTACAAAACAAGAGTGGCGAAATTGAAGCTCTACAAAAGAGCCGTATGCAGTTTACTGAGCCCAAGCATGACGACGTTTCCTACGAAGATAAGGAAAAGGCCGTTCTAATCAGTAAGATCATGCGCAAACAAATGCATGAAACCAAGTTTGGTAAGCAGTTACTAGAAAAAGCTGCTGCTAGCTTTGGTGCTTATGGTGGTACAACCGGTAGTGCACGTCTACCAGACCAGCGCTGGGAAGAAGAAGTTAGCACAAACATTCAAAACGAAATGCGCCGTCAGCTAGTAGTAACACCTACAATTCGTAGTATTGCTATGGCACAACCAGTTATGAAGATTCCTGTAAACCCAGAAGCAGGCGAAGCAACATGGGTTATTGGAGCAGGTGCTAGTGAGCGTTTAGTTTATAATACTAGTGCTAGTAGTGGAGACGCCGTTGTACATCAGCTAAAAGAAGTTACTCTAACAGCTTATAAACTAGCTACTAAAGAGTATATCGCATTTGAAGAAGATGAAGATGTACTACTTCCAATCCTACCTCTAGTACGTGATGCTATGGCACGTCGTATGGCTAAGAGTGTTGATAAAGCAATGCTACTAGGAGCCGCTGGAGCTGCAGACCCAATTAAAGGTCTAGCTACATACGATCCAGCCCTAGGTACAAGTGGTGATCCAACAGCTCCTCTAGTTACAATCAGCTTAGCTGGTAATGCAGATAGTACTGGTGCAGTTACAAGCAAGAAGTTTACTGTTGCCAAGGCAATGGAAGCTCGCCGTAACTTAGGTGCTTGGGGTCTAAATCCTAGCGAACTAATTATGTTTGTAAGCACACAAGCTTATTATGAACTAATGGAAGATAGTAACTTCCTAACAGTTGACAAAGCTGGTCCTGCTGCTACTCTATTTACAGGTCAAGTAGGTAGCGTTGGTAACACACCAGTTCTAGTTAGCTCAATGTTCCCAGCTGCAACAGCCGGTAATCCAGCTGCTGTAATTTTCAATCCAATGAACTTTATGGCTGGTACACACCGTGGTATGCGCGTTGACAGTGATGACGAAGTTATCAATCAGCGTAGCGTACTAGTTGCAAGTATGCGTATTGGTTTAACACAGCTATCAACAGTTGATGGCCAAGGTGTTGTAGCAGTTCGTTATATCGCTTAATTTTATTAAGTTTAGGCAGGATTCGCAAGAGTCCTGCTTCTAAAGCTCACTTAGGTGGTCTTTAGAAGCAAACAGGAGTTTTATATGGCTATTGACTTAGTTACTAGAAATGAATACAAAAACTATTTAGGTATTACTAGTAGCAATAAGGATCAAGAAATTGATCTACTAATTCCTAAAGTTAGTAGTCTTGTAAAAACTTATTGCCGCAGAACATTTGTAGATCACTATAATGACCCTAAAACTGAAGTATTTGAGGGTGGCTTTGACAGGTTATATTTAAGAGAATATCCTGTTAGAGAAATATTATATGCTGAAACTAGTACAGACTATGGTCAAACATATACTAATATGCAGCAGTATACAGACTGGGTACTAGATGGCGATAGTATAAGATCAATAAAAGATCCTTACTATTTTAAACCTTTAATCAAAGGTTATCAGATTACTTATTTAGGTGGTTATGAAGATCCACCTGAAGATCTTAAACTAGCAGTGCTCGACTTAGTAGAATACTACTCAAAGAATAACAGTGCTGTGCATGTAAATCGTGATGTTACACCTAATGTAACACAAATACAGTATGTAGCTACTACAAACTTTCCTGCACATATTAAGCGCGTACTAGATCAGTACGTATCGGATTATGCATAATGTCAGATAAATTCGATAAAGCCGTTAAAGACGCAGCAAGTAGTGCTAATAAAAAAGCTGCTCGGCGAGTTAGTGAGCAGCGCACAAAGCTTAATGTTCGTCCACATTTTGTGCCTATTAATATAGGCGGCTTAGATATTTTAGAGTTTACTCTATCAGAGTATATTAAATTTCCAGACGATGTAGCTGAAAAGATTTTACAAGATCTTATAGCGGCCACTGAGAAAGAAATACAAAATATGCCTGAGTATAAGATTAAAGATGATAAAACTAAATCTAATTGGCAAAATGCTCAACAAAAAATAGATAGATACTATAAAGACGAGGTAGAACCACTTAAAAGAAGGCAAAACTTACGTACTTTCAAAGATATTACTAATGCTTTCATAAAGTTTGCTAAAGATAAGCATAAAGGACGAATGATTTGGAAATCTGGACAAAATATACAAACAAGGTGGTCAGGAGTAGATGGTACACCACTAGTATTAAATAAACCAGATGGTAGTACAGATGTAAGTTTGTTTATAAATACTACTCCAGCAATTGTATATAAAAATTCAGTTAGCGACAGTAATATTATAGGTATTATGTATAGCAGCTATAATGCTGCTGGCAGTGGAATATTTACACCATTCTTTAATAACATATTAGGCAAATCGCCTGGCCCAGGATTTCCCAGCATATTTCAGATAACTGATGACTATGTTAAGAAGATCGCTGCGGCACAGGAAAAAACAGAAGAGTTTATTAGAACTAATCTTGGCATAGATATTGGACACTTAGCAGGTACTAGTCAAGCTATACGAACAGCATTACAGCAAAAATTTAGTGATCTTATAGACTATGTAAATACTAGTTTAGCTAGCGGAAAAATAACTGAAGAAAAAGCTGGCGAGTATATAGGTGTAATAAATTCGTTAAATAGTCAGCTATTAAATGATCCAGAAGTAACTTATGGTAAAAGAGTACAACAAGCACTAGATATAGAAGTAGGACTAGAAATTGCTTTAAACGAAGTTAATGCTTTAATAGTAGTACCACAAGAGCGATATGAAAATCAATATTTCTTTGGTACATTAAAAGAAGCATTTCTAGAAAGACAGCTGCCAGATGAACTGGTGAACAAACGGCTATCACCATCACTACTAGATCATGTAACTAATTTAATAAAAAGTACTATACTAACAGGTAGAAGTAATCCTGTAGCTGCTAAACGGGCTAAACTAAAATTTAAAGTACCTAAAGTTAATTTAAGTAGTACTGGATTAAATGTAACTGCTGGTAGCAGAGAGAAAAAAATAGCTACAAATAATTTGCCGAATATTACTACTGGTAGTAGCACTAAGCCTAGGGCAGTTACAGAAAAGCCAGTAGAGCTACCTATATCTCCAGTAAATATTGCAAACTTAATAAATCTTAGCTTAGCCGAAGTTATTAAAAGCAATATGGGCACTGGTACTCGCAAGGATATACTTAACTTGCGTAGCGGTAGATTTGCAGAAACTGTGCGAGTAGAAAATGTTACAGAGAGTCGCAGAGGAGCTATTACTGCATTTTATACTTATATGCGTAATCCATACGCAACTTTTAGTCAAGGTGGTAAGCAGCAATATCCTAGAACTAGAGACCCTAAACTGCTAATAAGCAAGTCAATTAGACAAATTGCACAGCAGTTAAAAATACAACAACTAAGGGCTGTAGAATTATGAGTAAGAGAACATCAATCTTAAAAGCCCTTGCTGAAAAGTTTAAAACTATAGATGGCTATACACCATACATAACCAACCTGCAAGGCAACAGTTTTGCAAAATTAAAATTTTGGGACGAAGTACAAGACTTTCCAAGTGTGTATTTAACTCCAGGAACAGAAACCAGACAATATCATCCCAGTGGGTTTGAGTGGGGATTTTTACGAGTATGCGTAAAAGTTTACTGTAAAAGTGAAGATGAGGCACAAGAGCAATTAGAAGAACTGCTAAGTGATCTAGAAACTTGCATAGATCGTAATCGCAGACTAGTTTATGATACAACCAACAACTATGAAACAACAGAAATATTAATAGACTCAATAACTACGGACGAGGGATTGTTAGCCCCCTATGCAGTTGGCGAGATATACTTACAGGTCCGATACCAGGTCATGTAAGCAACCGTACCAAAACAGCCTATACAGATAAATGTCTAGTTATGGCTATAGTGGTACATAAACTATAGGGATAATTGATATGTCAATTAATTTATTACGTAATAGTAAAGTTTACTTTACTACTAATGTAGATACCGCAGCGCCAAACATAGGTAAAATTCTTACGGGTGTAGGAGCATTAGCAGATCATACTAGTAGTACAACATTTGAAATACAGGTGTTAGACGATCTTAGCTTTAGCCAAACTACTGCTGTAGAAACAATTGCTGTTAATGAAACTGGTAGTGCACCTATTCGTGGACAACGTACTTTTAACACTGCATTAAATCCAGTAGATTTTAACTTTACTACCTACATGCGTCCTTATGACAACACTACGACTAAAGTAAGTTGTGAAGAAAGTGTATTGTGGAACGCAATGTTTGGAGTAGATGCTATTGGTGGTACTAATCCTGCTTGGACTGATGGTACTACTGGCACAGACCCAGCAGTTTGTGTACTAACTAATAGTGCTCAACATCAATTACAACGTTTTGGTATAATTGTAATTTTTGATCAAAACTGCTTTTTACTACACGATTGTTCACTAAATACAGCAACAATTGATTTTGGTATTGATGCTATTGCTAGTATACAGTGGAGTGGTCAAGCCAGATCAATTGAGCGAATAACAGCACCTACTGATACTAGTGGAACTTGGAGTGGTTCACTAGTAGGTACTTATACACCCAAAGTTACTACAGCTCCATTTATTGCTAATAAATTAAGTACAGTTAGTTTAGTAAGTAAGATTGGTGCTTATGGTAGTGCACCCAGTCATAATGGTGCACCTAATGGTACTGGCACAACTTATAATATGCCATTAACAGGTGGTAGTATTACACTAACAAATAATATTACTTATCTAACACCTGCTTATATGGGTGCAATTAATCAACCAATTACTTATTTTACAGGTAGTCGCAGCGTTACCGGTAGTTTAACCGCATATTTACGTACTGGTAGTGGTGGTAGTAATTATAGTGCAAATTTATTTAGTGATTTAATTGCACAGGTAAATACTGACAGTGATCCTGAGTTTTACTTGCAGGTAGAAATTGGTGGTGCAAGCAACAATGTAAGAGTTGAATTAGAGATGCCAGGTGTTGTATTAACAATACCTACTGTTAATGCTGAAAGCGTAATTACTACAACAGTTAACTTTACAGCTCAAGGTACTGGCAGCGGCATCTTCAATATCTTACAAGATAACGAAATTAAGGTTAAATATTTTGCCTAATAGTTTTATAAACCAGAGCCAGTTAGCTGGCTCTATTAATCAATAAAGATCCATGACACAACTAAGTTTAAAAACCCTACTTGTTCCTTCAAAAGCAGTTGAAGTAGAATTTCCTGGTATGCCAGGATTTTTAGTAAATGTTGCATTTTTAAGCCGTGAAACATTAATTAATGTTCGCAAAAAAGCAACTAAAACTACATTTAAAAATCGTCAGCCACAAGAAGAACTAGACGACGAATTATTTTTACAGCTATATGTTGAAAATGCTGTAAAAGGCTGGACAGGTCTAAAGATTAAATATCTTGAACAACTAGCACCTGTTGATGTTAGTCATCTAGATCCAGAAGATGAGTTAACCTACACTGCAGAAAATGCACTGTACTTAATGAAAAACAGCACTAATTTTGATAGCTTTATTAGTGAGCAGGTAAGTGACCTGGGAAACTTTTCCAAGAACAAATCAGCTTAGTTGAACAACAGTTTAAAAATTATTTTGAAAATCAACTAGCTGGCGGCATGACTAAAGAAATGTATTTAGAAATGTGCAGTCAATTAGGTACTGAGCCCGTAGACAGTGAAATACCCGTTGAGGTCGAAGACTTCCCACTAGAAGCACAACAAGCATTACTAGCTTATCGCATGCTACGTGATGAGTGGGAAGGTTTCAATGGTTTATACTTAGGTAAAAGCTTAGTTGGTTTGACGGAGGTATTAGATTTTATTGAAGCTAGTGATCAAGCAGATAGAAAATTAATAGTTATACTTATACAAACTATAGATGGTATACGTGGTAACCTAATAAATGAAAAACAAAAAAAGCCCGCCAAATAGTAATTTTGCGGGCTTTTTTATTGCGTAAAATTTTTTATATTGACATTCTTACGCCCTTATGTTATAATTGGTTTAAATTTACCAAAAGTCATATGACTTTAACCTAAATACCTGGAGCAAACATGGCAGGTAATAAAATAGAAATTGATTTAAGTGTACAAGATAAAAGTGGTACAATTAAACAGCGCACTAATGAAGTCAAAGAACTTCATCAAGAATTAAAAAGTACCAAAACTACTGCTAGTAATTTTGGGATGCCCACAGGTACTCAAGCTGGGTATCAAGCTATGCGCGCTAGTTATGGAACCTCAGCACAACGAGCAAGCGAAGACTCTACTGTTGGATTACAGCGCACTACTGTAACTACTGGTTTTCAGCGTAGCGGCCAACAAGCTAGCAGACAATCGACCTATAGCCCTACTCAAAACGAAATGAGTGACTATACTATTGCTGGTGGAGTTACAGGACGTGGTGGTGCAGCTGCACGTGATTTTGCCAATCAAGCTCAGGGATTAGATGGACTAGTTAGACTTTATGCAGAATATGCAGCTAGATTGTTTGCAGCGAGTGCTGCATTTACAGCACTTAGAAATGCTATGGACACAGATATAATGGTTCGAGGCATGGAGCAGTTAAGTGCAGCTAGTGGAACAAGTTTAGCTAGTATGACTAAAAGTTTTATAACGGCTAGTGATGGCATGATTAGTTTTAGAGAAGCCGCTGAAGCAGTTACTAAAGCTACTAGTAGTGGTATGGGTCGTGAACAGGTTATGCAAATAGCAGAGGTTGCTAAAGGAGCAAGTCAAGCTTTAGGCTTAAATATGAATGATGCTGTTAGTAGACTTACTCGTGGTATTACTAAACTAGAACCAGAACTATTAGATGAATTAGGAATATTTACTAAATTAGATAAAGCTGTAACAGATTATGCACGTACTGTAGGCAAAAGTGAAAGTGCATTAACTGATTTTGAACGCAGACAAGCTTTTGCTAATGCTGTGCTTAAAGAAGGTAGAGATAAATTTAGTGAAATTGCTCAGCAGGGTAATCCATACGATAAATTATTAGCAAGCTTAAAAGATGTAGCTCAACAAATGTTAAGTGTAGTTAATACTGTAATTACTCCTATAGTCAAATTATTTGCTGATAATAGTACGCTTATTGCTGGATCTATTGCAATTATAGCTACTAAAATAGTAAGTAAAGCCATACCTGCTCTAGGGGCCTACAGTGAATATTTACGTAAAACAGCTGCTGCCAGTGCAGTTATGGCTACTGGGGAAGCCCATGATGCCTATGCAGGCCAAGAAAAATTTTTAGCAAAAAAATTAGGCAGAAATGCCGCTCAAGAATCTTTAGCAAAATTAAGTACAGTACGAGTAGATATAGAAAATGAGATAGAATCTGTTTCTAAAAGGGTAGGAGCTAATTATCAGCAACAATTGCAGCAACAACAAAAAATATTAGATCTTAAAAAGCAAGCATTAATAATAGATAAAGCAATTGAGGCAGAACAAAAGAAAATTGCTGATATAAATCAAAAGATAGAGGAAAGAACAAGTACACAACCAAAATTTTTATTAGAACCTTGGCAGTATATGAAGAAACAAATAGCAGATACTGCTGTAGCTAAAACTATGGGTGATCAAATCAAATCTAAAGTGGTAACTGCTACCGAAGAACAGGGACCAGTTGCTGCTTTTGGTATATTAAAAGATTTATTGGGTAGTGCAGAAGATACCAAAGGCATGGGTAAAGTTTCAAAAGTAATTACCGCTATAAGTTCAGCTTTTGGTATATTAGGTCAAACTATTTTAACAGTTACAAGATATTTGAGTAGATTTATTCCATTTATAGGTCAAGCAATAGCTTTATATGAAATATATGCAGCATTTTTTAGTAATAATACTAAAGAAGTAGCTAAATTTGATTCTGCTATTGATCAATTAAACGATACCGTAAAAACTGCTACAGATGTTAATGATAAATATAAACAAAGCATGAGTATAGAAGCTGTATTGGCCTATGCTAATAGTTTTAATGAAATAACAGAAAGTGTTAGAAAAACAGCAGATGCTTATAATGAAGCTAATCAGGCAGCCGGATTTTTAGATAATGTAGCTAATGCCATTAAAGTAGTAATACCTCTATGGGATAGTCTTGAAGAAAAAGCAGCTGAAAGTACAGGTACAGCTGTAGGTGCACTAATAAAGCAACTAGGAAATAGACCCGAAACAGAAGAATATAAGAAAAGTATAGGTAATATACTAGGTATTGAAGATACTAGACGAGTAAATAACAAAAGTGTTGAAGAAGCTCTTAGAGACCTACGCGGTGATTCTGAAAAATTTGCACAAGTTCAAGGTCTTATAGTTGATGCTACTGAAAAGGCTAATAAAAAACTACAAGAACAAACACTTTATTTACGAGGACTAAAAGATGCTGCACAAAATGCAGAAAAATCTGCTACATCATTTATGAATAGTTTAAGAGATACTAGTAATCTATCTATTATGATGGAAAATAATATTAAATATTTAACTCAACTAGATAAAGCATTAACTTCTACAGATCAATCTACTAGAATCGCTGCTGTTGATAGTTTAAAAGATGTTAATTTTGCCGCAATTTTTGGTGAAGCAGCGGTAGAAGTAGCTAGATTAAGCGAAGAATTTGAAGAGCTGCAAGGTCCAGCTGATGCAGCTAATAAGGAATTAGTAAAGGTTAATAAACGAATTGATGAATTAAATAGTAAAACACTAAGAACTTGGTGGCAAGAAAATGAATTAGAGGGATTGAAAGCATTAAAAGGTGGACTAGATCAAGTAGTAACAATGGCTACTGAAAAAGCAGCCCAAATAGCTAATTTAGTATCACAAGCTGTATCTAAGAGTGTTGATGCGCAAATAGAACAAACAGTAAAAAAATATAATTTGGAAGTCCAAAAGCTAGGTGTAGAGCAGGCTAAATTCATGGCTAGTAAAGCACCAGTAAAAACTGTTGGGATGATTGATTATCAAGCTAAATTAGACAAGGAATTAGTAAATATTGAAACTCAGCTATTATCTGCACAATATGATTTAGCTGATAGTATTGATAGATTAAATTCAACAATTAAGCAAGAATCAGATATAAGAAGAAAAGACTTATTAGAAAAAGCAGGAGTAACTGTAGATGGTACAGATAAAAGATCTATAGAACTACAAGGCATTAATAAAAGATTAGAATCTAAAGTAGGATCTGGTGGCGAAATGATAGGTACTAGCTACCAAATAGCCGATAAATTTTTAGAAGATTTTAAAAGCGGCAAATTAAAACTATCTCCTCAAAAATTAATAGAAGAAGCTCAAGTATATTTACGAGAATTTCCTGAGAAATTAGCACAGTTTGATAGAATTTTAAAAAATCAATTAAGAAAAACTGCAGCTGCTAATAAAGCTCAACAAATAGATATTACTGCAACTATAGACAAGATAAATTTAACTACTCAACAAGCAGTTGAGCAAATAGATAATGAAATACAGTCTATAAATGTAGCTATTAGTAACATTGGCAGTGATACTCCAGCTAGGATACAATTAGCTATGGATGCTGCTAATTTAATACTTACAAAAGAGTTAGATAAAATAGACCTAATAACTCAAGCAAAATTAGATAATTTAAGTAAATTAAAATTACCAGCAGATCAGGTAGAAGAACAAAAACGTAGAATAGCAACTGAAGATAAAATGGCTAGATTTAAAATTGAACAGGCCGCTAAAGAAAAAGAATTAGAAAATACTGCCCAAAAAACCTTATTAGTAGAAAAACAAAAACAAGATATAATTATTAAAACAGCTGAAGCTCAAAAAGGATTAGTAATTGGTGAAGGCTTAATGTTTGATCTACAAAGACAAAGCTTAGATAGAGTCATAAGACAAGCACAGGATAGTATAGAAATAGCCGAGTTACAGAAAAAACTAATAATAAGCGAAAAGAAATTACAAGAGTTTGAATCTAAAACTGCTGCCGAGGGGATGACAGCCGCACAATTAATACAGGGTGGTAATTTAATTGCAGCTGTCCAAGAAGATAAAGATGCTTTACAGCGTGCAAAAAATCTACAAGGACTTCGTAACCGAGGTGTAGAGGCACAAAATAATTACAATAATTTATTAACACAGCAAAAAACAATAATGGCAGAATTTGACGCTAGTCAGGAAAGACAAGCAGCACTAGACTCAAAAAGTATTGCTGATCGTACATTTATAGTTAACAAAGCAGAACAACAATTAAATATACAACAAAAATTAGGCTTTTTAACTGATAGAGAAATTCAAGTAGGACAAGCTGCAATAGCTCAAGCAAAATTAGAAATAGAAAGAGATACAGAACTACTAAACCTTGCTAGAGAACGGTTACGAATAGAAAAATTACTGGATTTAGAAAAAGAAAAACCCCAGCAATTTGTATATACCGAAATGGGTGATCGTGTTCGAGTTAAGAGTGACACAGAAATACAACTAGAAAGTCAATTAAAAGGTATTGGTGAAAAAGTTGATGCAACTAAAATAAAAGCTAAAGAAGGCGTAGAAAGCATACAAAGAGATTTAGATATTACACCTAGAATGGAAAAATATAGTAAAGCGTTTATAGGTTTTTTTGATAGTATGGGTGATGCTATTGCAAATTGGGCAGCAACAGGTAAATGGAATGGAAAAGAACTAGTTAATAGTTTAATACAAGACTTACTTAGATACGAAATGCGCTTACAGATGCACGCTCTATTTGTACAAGGCTTAAAACCTTTAATTGGTAACTTTTTTAGTAATTTAAATTTTGGAAGTGGAATAGGGTATGGTAGTCAAGATTTAGGTCAATATTTTGCCAAAGGTGGCGCATTTGACACTATGGGCAGTGTACCTGGTTATGCAAAAGGCGGCATGTTTACAAATAAAGTAGTGGATAAGCCAACATTTTTTATGGCTGCAAAAGGTCTTGGCGTTATGGGTGAAGCAGGTCCAGAAGCTATAATGCCCCTAAGGCGTGATAAGAGTGGCAAACTAGGTATTATGACATTTGCTCAAGGAGATATATTACCATTGGGTAGAAATGATAATGGGGACTTAGCCGCTAGTATTAGTGGTACAAATAATAGTAGTAGTTCTAATACTATGGGTAATACTACTATAAATGTACATAATTATACTGGTAAAGAAGTTAATACGCAAGAGTCTACAGATGCTCGTGGTAATCGTAGAATAGAGGTAACAGTAGGCGAAATGGTAGGAGCAGAAGTTTCTAGAGTTGGTGGAGCTCCTAGACAGTCTATAAATGCTACTTATGGTTTAAAACCGTTATTAATTAGGAGATAATTATGGCTAGTGTATCATGGCCTTCTACTATCCCGCAAAATCCGCAAAAAGGGTTCACAGAAAAAGGAGGAGTTCTACTAGCTAGAACTCCTATGGATAAAGGCTTACCAAAAGTTCGTAGACTAGGACAGTCTCCTAAAATGTTAAATATGACATTTTTATTTACAGCTAGCGAATTGCAAACTTTCGAAACTTTTGTCTATAGTACAATAAAAGGTGTATTAAGATTTAATTTTAAACATCCTAGAACTGGTGCAATAGAAGAAATGCGTATAGTTGGGTCAAATGATGGACAATTATTTACAGTAACATATCTAGCTCCAGGTTATTATAATGTTGATTTACAAATGGAGGTATTACCTTGAGAGTAGGAATGAGTCCAGCTGCAATAAAAGCTGTATTAGCACCCGAAAGCGGCGATGATTTTATAATACTCATAACTATATATGATCCAGATATACCTAGTACTATTATTGCTAGAATTTGTGATAATTGGACTGGTAGGTTATCTGGTAGTATAAATATAGGTAGTACAGGTACTGGTGGTGTTATAACTTACACTACAGATGATGATGATATATTATACGGTGTACAGCGAGCTGATGGTACAAAATTTCTATTTTTACCAATAGAAATAACTTTACCAGATGAGCGAGATGGAACTCCTCCACGTGCAAATATAGTATTTCATGATATTACTCAGTATTTAGTACCAATGATAAGAAGTCTAAGAAGTCCTCCATTGGTAAAAATGGAAATAGTGTTAAGTAGTAATGTAGATACTCCAGAAGTAACATTTACAGATTTTTATATCTACAATATAACCTACAATAGAGACACTATTTCTGCAGAACTAGGTATGATTAATTATGAGTTAGAGCCATTTCCTCAACATAGTTTTACACCAGCATATTTTCCAGGAATTTTTTAATGTGGTCAAATAAATATATTGATATACCATTCAAAGATGGTGGTAGAGATAGCAATGGATTAGATTGCTGGGGATTAGTTCGTTTAATTTATAAAGATGAATATAATATTCATCTACCAAGCTTTTCAAATAGTTATACAACTACAGAAGATACTGAAAGATTACAAGAATTAATTAATCAGTATAAAGAAGGCTGGAAGCAAGTAGACGCTCCCAGAGAGGGATTAGTTGTATTATTAAAAACTATGGGTTATGGTACCCATGTAGGTGTATTAATTAATAATACTGAATTTTTACATATTAACGAAGGTACCAATGTAACCGTAGAAAGTTTATTAAATACTCGTTGGAGTAAACGAGTATTAGGATTTTATGAGTACGACACTCAAAAATCTGCTATATTAACTGCAATGCCACATCCATTAAAAACGCAACAATATACTCTGCCAGTTGTTGCTGGTACAACTCTAAAAGAGTTATCTGAATGGTTATTTGAAAAGTGGAATTTTAGCAAAAAATTTGCTCAAAAAATTATAATTATAGTTAATGGTGTATTAGTAGAGCAAGATAAATGGGCTGTATACACCCTACAAGAAAAAGATAAAATAGAATATAGAGCACTTGCTGGAAAAGGTAATGGCGGCAACTTATTTAAAATGATTGCTATGATAGCAATTAGTATTGCTGCACCTTATATAGCAGGGTATATAATGACAGCTGCTGGCTACGGTGGAGCAGTGGCAGCAAGTTGGGTTTCTGCTACAACTTTTGGTGCTTTGGGAATGATGGCAACAGCAGGAGTAGCTCTTGCCGGTAGTTTACTAATAAATGCAATTGCTCCAATACGGCCACCTAAAACACCAGAGACAACAGATCCTGGTAGTGCTGAATCGCAACTAATAGCTACAGGAAATGGTAATAGAATTACACCCTATGATGCAATTCCTGTAGTTTTAGGAAAAATGCGTATAACTCCACCTCTTGGAGCTGTAAATTATATAACCTATCAAAATGATAGAGATACTTATCTATCTAGTTTATTAATTTGGGGATATGGACCATTAGTGTTACATAATTATTCAGCTACACCTGGTACTGGATTAAAAATTGGAGAGTTAGCTGCTACTGATTATACTATTGATAGAATACAGCATCATAATTTATATAATGGTGCTACAGCTATACCTAATAACATAAGTAATTTAAATGATATATACGGCACTGATATAGCACAAGATTTTAAGAATATAGAATTAGTTAATAATGTTCATAGATTTTTACCATCACATCCTACGCCATTACAAGTAGAGGCCGAAGTACCCAGCCTAGCAGCTGGACAGAGTGGCTATACTAGTGCACAGATAGCTGTTCATTTTCCGCAAGGATTAAGAAAAATACGAGCACAAGGCAACGATGCTGGTAAGTCATATGCTTTAACAGATAGTGCTAATGGTGGAAACTACCCAGTTCAAGTAAAATTTGAATATGCCGTTGGTGGAGGAGCATATTTACCAATAACTAGCTTAGGTACAGCAGGAGTTGTTGATTATGGTAGTAATATTAAAAAAGATGCTTTTACTATTACTCATGAAATAGATTTTACTAATACACCAATAACAAGTAGTATAAAAGTTAGATTAACAAGATTAAATGGTTCTATTGGAGAAGCACCTGCAGAAAATACTACTGAATATACTGCACTATCAGGACTTGGAGGTATTTGTTATATTGATCAATATTCTACAGATACACAAGGTCAAAAATATGTATCTGCTTCAGTAGCCAATGGTTCATTAACAAAGGAACAATGTGAGCAACAAGAAGGTAGATGGGATCCCGCTACAGGATCTTTAATAGAACAAGCGAAAGATTGGAGACTTTGTCATCAAGTAAACTTTTTATCTTTTACAGCACGTAGACTGGAAAATCCAGTAAAAGAACCAGTTGATGTAGATTTATCAAAAACAGCAATTAGATTAAAGTCTAGTCAAGAAATTAATGGACAGCTAGAGGGTATTAATGCTATAGTACAAACTCGTGGTAAAGATTTAATAGGTGCCACTTTTACGCCGAATACTACAACAACACCAGGATCTAGTACTGGAGGAACTTGGCAGGATGCAGCTATAAATAACCCAGCTAGTTTATTTTTACATGTATTAAGTAGTTCTGCTAATCCAAAAAGTATACCTTGGGGCGAAATAGTTAGCGGACTAAGGGTAGATATTGCCAAGATAAATTACTGGCATGGTTATTGTAAAGCTAAAAATTTTACTTTTAATGCAACAATAGGGCAACAACGTAGCATAGTAGATATATTAAGAGATATATGTGCAGCGGGCAGGGCAAGTCCTACATTAGTAGATGGTAAATGGACAGTAACTATTGATGAACCAAAACCTACTGTTTCACAATTTTTTAGTCCACATAATAGTTGGGGTTTTGAAGGCTCTAAAGTATTAACTAAAACGCCTGACGGATTAAAAGTAAGTTATATTGATGAAGATCAAGAATATAAACAAGTAGAAGAAATTGTTTATAATTTTGGATATAATGGAGATGGTAGCGGTGGTAAAATAGCTGCAAAATTATTTGAACAAATATCACTACCTGGCGTAACTAAAAATACTTTAGCTATTGATCATGCTAAGTGGGCTATGGCTCAAACAAAGTTACGCAGAGAAAGTTACATTTTAAATACTGACTTAGAATATATCGTATGTAATAGAGGCGATAGAGTTATTGTCGCGCATGATGTTCCGTTATGGGGAGTGGGTAGTGGGCGAATTAAGAAAATATTTGCCGGAGATACAATACTAGAGTTAGATGAAGCAGTATTGCTGGATCCTAGTAAACAGTATCAAGTAAAAATAAGAAATAATGAAAATCCTACATTAAATATATTTGGTACATTTGATCCAAGTAGTACTAATATTAATATAATTAGAAATATTCCTGTAACGGATATATTACCAGGCAGAGAATATAAAATATCTAGTCCAGGAACTACAGATTTTACATTAATAGGAGCTAGTTCTTCTACTGTAAATAATATTTTTACTGCTAAAAGTGCTGGATCAGGTACTGGTACAGTTCAATATGTTGAGAATATAGTTAGAGCAACTACTACAAATCCTCATCAATATTATGCTAATCAAGTAGTTAGTATTACTGCCGGAACATTTACAAGTACAGTAGTTGCAATTACAGATAGTGGTACAAATTGGTTTGAATTTAAAACTAGTTCAACCGACAATAGTTCTTCTGGTTATGTACAATATATACCTGGATATAGCTTTTATCAAAGAATAAAATTAACCACTGCAATTAATGCAAAAGCGGAAGAATTATTTTTAATTGGAGAATTAAATAGGCAGTTTACTGATTTATTAGTTCTAGGTATTGAACCCACTAGTAATAAAACAGCCAGAATAAATTTAGTAGACTATGGTGTATATACAGACCCCGACCCTACTAAAAGTTATAATATATTTACAGATTATTTGAATTTAACAGAAGCACAAACTTTTAGTACAAATATTACATTAGCTGGAAATATTACAGCAATTAAGTTAACTGATCTACCGGTAATAAATTCAATAACAAGTGAGGCACTAGTAGCTGGTGATACACAGGCAGCTGGTAGTAATATAAAATATCAGATAAAAATAAGTTATAGTAATCCACCAAATTTAAATGCTAATATAACTCATATAGAATGTGAGTATGCTTTACAAGGAGATATGAGTGGAGCATTTAGTAAATTAACTCTAATAATTAATCAAAGTAGTCAAATAACACTAACTGATAATATAGTAGTAGGCAGTACATATCATATAAGATTAAGATATGTAGCTGGTGGCGAAACTATTTCTGGTTATACTGGAAAATGGACTAATATTGTATCACATACTGTATTAGGCAAAGCAATAAATTATAATTCACCTACAAGTATTGCTGTAGTACAAAAAAATAAATATTTATATTTAACACCTAAAACTCTGGGAGAATTACAAGACATTAAAGGTTTTGAAATTAGAGTATATAAAGATAATAGTACTTCTGATTTTTGGAATACTAGTTCTTTATATAATGTTGGTGCAAATGGTGAAATTACATCAAATAATTCTGGTTTGCTTAAAATAGTAAGAACTACAGCATCAGATTCTACAGCAATAGTTGATTTATCAGAGTTTAGTAGACCTAGACTTAATGCAACTGGTGTAAGATATAGAGTAGCCTGTCGTACTATTGATAGTGCCGGAAAATATAGTATTAATGCTGCTTATAATTCATATGTATTACAAACATTACAGCCAAGACCATTTAAAATTAAGCTATCAACAACAGGATTTTTAAGTATAAACATAGATCCGCCAACACAAATTATCAATGGAGTACAAAAATTTAGGGATGATTTTTTAGGCATAAGAGTATGGCTTGATACTTCTCCAGTAAGCGCTACACCTAGCAATAGTTTACTAAAATTTGAAGGAGCTTCATTAGAAGCAAATATTCCTATTATAAGCAATATAGAGCAAACACATTATTTTAGATATGCATTTATAAGCATGATAGATGATGATACAAATAAAGATTATCCAAGTGCTTATACTATATCTAATCAAGAACAATTTATACCTTCGGCATTTTTAGATGTAATTGATAAAGCAAATCCACCTCCTATACCTGCACTTCCAACAATTATTGCTGGAATGTCTGTTATATCAATTACTATGGTTGCTACAACCAACTCAGACCCTAAACTTACGCAAGGCATAGACTATAATTTTAGTGCGTATACTTATAGCACAGACCCAAAATCATTATATCAGCGAGCTTCTAGCTCACACAGATCTACAATTGTATATGGCAAAGAAATAACATCATTATCAGCAAATGCCACAACTGTACCATTTGCTGATGTAAAAGACAAAATATTGGGTGAATGGGAAAATGATATTACATTTAGTTTTACTGCTGATCCTGGCAAAATATATGCATTATACTTTGCTTATAAAAATAAAGGTGGTATAGTAGGACCACCAACTACTATACCTAGGATTGTGCAAACAGGACTAGATATACAAAAATTTTTAGATTTAATGGCTAATCAAATAACAGAAGGTCTACTCTATAAAAAGCTACAAGAAAGACTGTCTAGAATAGATAGAACCGATGACACGCCTATTAATGAAATTAGTAATTTAGCTGGACAGTATACAGTAAAAATTGACGCTGGTGGACAAGTTGCTGGGTTTGGTCTAAGTAATAATGTTAGTCGTGCAAAATATGATTCTACAGGAAAAGAAGTAACTGGTCAACTTGAAGATGGTAAGCCATTTAGTGAATTTGGTGTTATTGCTAATAGATTTTGGATTGGGGCACCAGCTGAAATTAGTGCTACTAAGCCTACTACTAATTTGTGGAATGGAAAAATATGGATAGATGCAAATGGTGGTGGACAAAATGCAGGTATAGTACTAGGTGTTACAGCATATCATAAGGCATACAATCCAATAATATTTAACCCTATAACTATGCCAAATGATTTAGCTTATTGGTACTGGGAATTAAAAACACAAACAGAACTAGAAAGATTAATTGCTGCAGGAGCTGGTGGTTATGTAAATCGTGGTGTTTGGAGTAAAGTTCAGTCTTATGCTGTAAAAAATTATATATTTGATCTAGCCAGTGGTTGTTACTATATATGTACCAAAGCTTATACTCCTACAAAATTAACTAGTATATCAACTAAAAATCCAAAAATAACAGGTGGATTTACAGCCAGTGGTGCTACTATAAGTGTAGGCGATGTTATTTATATAGAGGGCAACGAAAGAATACCTACAGCCGCTGATACAGGAGTAGGTGATAATCCTAGCCTTAAAATGGGCCCTAGTTATAATAGTAATGGAACATATTATTATGTTATAAGTGGTAATACTAGCGAATTTACACTAAGTTTAAGCAGATCTGGCAAGCCTATTATAACTGGTATTCAGCATGAAGTAGAGTACTACAGAAAAGCTCGCAAACTTAATCCTAATTTTAATATAAGTGTAGATGCAACTGATGCAAAATATGATGCAAGATATTGGCTAGATGATACAGCTAATTCTGGCTGGTCTCCATTTCCAGAAAGAAGTATGTTTCCTTTTGTAGTTGAATCAACAGGAGATAATCCTGGCGTTTATATTAATGATGTTTTTATTAAGGAAGCATCAATTGATAATGCAATGATTAAAAATGCCACTATTGATAGTTCAAAAATTACTTTTTTAAATGCAGATAAAATCAAAGCTGGTGTTATCGATGCCGATAGAATTAATGCTGGTGCAATAAGTATTAAAAATGTTGATATTGGCAGCTTACGCGGAGCATTTAATACTAGTTGGACACTTGTAATGCCTACACTAACTACCTCAGAAGTAAGTAGAACTATAGACCTAGCACCAGGTTCTTATGAAATAGTTTTACAAGCCACTTTTGCTAGAATGGATGAAAAAATGGGGTATAATACTGATAAATCAGAACTTGCAGAAATAGAAGCAACTGTTACTGGTACTGGAGTAACAGGCAGTGTTAAGTGTATAGCCTATTGGAGAAAACATGTTCCACAACTGTCTACTGCTAATATTAAGATAAAGAATAAATTAGCAGATATTACTACACAACCAACTTATACATTTAGTGGTGGTGTTACAGCTGATATACCTCCAGGACCTCCAGGACCTCCAGGACCTCCTGGTGGTGGTGGTGGATCAGATGGCGGCGTTCCTAGTGATGGTGGTGGTGATAGTTAATAGTTATATAACAAAGAGGTAAATATGCCAACATATCCAGTAACCGGTACCGTAACAGGTACCGGTGGCGAAACAACACTAAAAAGTGATGAACTAGAATTTTTAGATACAGAAATAATTTACTATGATATAGCACCAACAACTATAAATGTTGGTACTTTTACAGTACCTAGTCCTGGTGGTAGTTATACATTTAAAATAAAAGCTCCAGTGCTTCCAAATGCAACACACTGGAAGCATGGAGGAACACTAGCAACAATAAATTTTTTAGCTCCAGCAAGTGCAGGTACAGCTACTTTTAGTACACAACCTACTACAGTTGCTGAAGGTGCAGAAGCTACTTTTACTGTAACCACCACAGATATAGAACCAGGCAGTTCACTAGGATGGAGATTAGTACATGTAGGAGTTGTTAGTAATGATTCTCATTATGATTCTTCTTATGGTACCGTTGGTTCTATTACTTTAGATAATACTGCTACACCAAAAGGTACTTTTAAAATAAAAACTATAATTGATGGAGTAACTAATCCAACCGGATTTAAAAAAGAATTTAAAATACAAATTACTAAAAGTGGAACAGTAATTGCTACTTCTAATACTGTAGAAGTAACAGAGGGAGCTGGAACACCCGGCTCTTTAGGCCCTACATATGCTTTATCATTAGCTGGTAGCTCAGTTAATGAAGGTAGTACAATAACTGGTACTATAACAGTAACAAATCCTCCTATTGAAGCCAGAATTATTAATTGGCAGTTAGTAGATGTAAGTAATCCATACGGTAAAAGTGCTAGTAAATATTTTAGTACTAGTGGCAGTGTTACAATACCTGCTGGTGCAACTACTGCTACTTTTGATATATCAGTATATGAAGATAATATTGATAGTCCAGGAAAAACTTTTAAGGTTATGTTAACAAATTCTCAAGGAGTTAAAATATTAACTAGTGCTGTAGGTCCAATAACTGTTAATGATACTTCTAAATCTCCTGCTACAGCTGTAGCTACAACAGGAGGTAGTTTAACAGTTAGTACACTAAATCGTACTGATTATAATGTAGGCGTTTCTAGCGGCGCGGGTTTAGCTGGTAGTGAGATAACAAGAAATTCTGGTAGTTATTTATATATTTTTCCTAATGGAACCTGGCAAGTAAGGTTTGATGATGCTAGTGATGTTAATGGTAATTGGTTTACTCCAACTACACCAAATATTGGTAATGATTATTATATTAGAATTTCAAGATTAGGTAGTCCAACTGTTGCAGGAGATGGTGGAGAAAATTTACGAAATGTTGGATTGAGTCAATTAAACACTACAAAAACCGTTGGAGCCTACGCCTATGGATTTAGATGTGTAGATCCAGAAGCAGAAATATTAGTAGATTCTGATGGAACAACTAAGTTAGCTGCTGATTTAGAAGTTGGTGATGAAGTTTATACAATGCATGAAGCTACTAAAATATGGGGATATTATAAAGTACTTAATCATGAAATAGTAACACAGCCAAAACTACTATTAACATTTACAGATGGAACCACACTATTAGCTTCTAAATCCCACAAAGTATATCTAGGGAAAAATATTTGGAGAACTATTGATAGTTTAAATTTAGGAGAAAGACTAGTAACTTTTTCTGGAATCATGAAAGAATTACTTAGTATAGAAGATGTTGGTGATGGTTTAGTGATTAGTATGGAAATTAATGATGCTCATACTTATGTAGCTAATGAAGTAATATCACATAATAAAGCATCTGTATCTCAATATCATTATGCATCCTATAATATTACATATCAAATTGAAATTGCTAAAGATTCGGCAGGTACTGGTATGCAAATTGCTACTATATCACTAGGTGGTTCAATAGGTGACATAGCTTATATTAATGGTGATCCAAATATTAGTGGTCCTGGTGATGGCGGCGTTCCTAGTGATGGTGGTGGTGATGGTGGTGGTGATAGTTAATAAATGATAAAATCTATAATTAACTAAATTAAAATTATATTTATCCCTGCACTAGTGTTATAGAGTGCAGGGATATTTTTTGCATTGACTTTATTGAGCCCTTGTGGTATAATAGGTTTAAATTGTAAAAAACCGGTATAATTTCGATTGCATTTTTAATCGACAAGAGTATCTCTAAATAAATATACCTAATACTAGGAGATTGTATTGTGGAAACTCAAAACCAAGACTTAATTCAAACAATCTCGCTAGTAGCCCTAGCCGCTATAGGACTAATTGTAGGGGTACAAAAACTAGTAAGAGATTGGCGTTCTACACAAGCAGAAACTAATATTATACAAGTTATGCACACAGAAATAGAACGTATGTCAGATCAAAATACAAAACTTAGTAATGAACTTGGAAAATTACAAGAGGAAATTATTAGATTAAATCAAGAATTAACTAAGTTAAGCATTGAGAATAATAAGCTTCAGCAAGAAGTTTCTCAATTAACACTAGAATTGTCAAAGTTTAAAAGAACTACTAGAGGTGCCTAATGAATCCAGCAAGAATTAACTATAAGGTATATCAAGGAAGTACTTTTGAAGAAGTATTTCGCTGGGAAAGTGCTACCAAAAACTATGCTACTATAGGTGCAATACCTAATGTAGCGCCATGTAGAGTGATCGTAGGTATGACTGATCCTACACCACCTCCACAATGGAGAATACGTATTACTGGTGTAGCTGGCATGAAAGAAATAAACTTATTAAATGAAGAAGATTATTATTTAAGTACTGGCATTACAGGTACAAATAATAACGAAATAATTATTAATAGTATTAATGCCGCCAATTTTAGTACTTATACTAGTGGTGGTATTGTTAGTTGGAATACACCAGTACCTTTAAATAACTATACTGGTGTAATGCAAATTAGAGAAAATCTAGACAGTACAGTTTTACTAGAATTAACAACTACCAATGGTGGGATTGTTATAAATCCTACAGATTATACGATTACTGTTAAAATAACCAGTGCTCAAACAAAAGCATTTACTTTTTCAACAGCTATTTATAGCTTAGAGCTTACCAATACATTAAGTGAAAAAGTAACAACATTTTTAACTGGTAATCTTTCGCTAGTAAGGGAGGTTACACGATGACTACTTCTACAGTAGTTACTTCTACTGGTAATACAGTAATCATTGAAGATCTGCAGCAGCAAACAGTTATTGGTGGTTATTTAGGCATACAAGGTGTACAAGGTGTACAAGGTTTTCCAGGTATTCCTGGCGATTTTGCTGGTCAAGGTGTACAAGGTGCTCAAGGTATTCAAGGACCCCAAGGCACACAAGGTGTGCAAGGTCGGCAAGGTGTACAAGGCCTACAGGGATTACAAGGCCTACAGGGAAATCAAGGTACACAAGGCTTAGCGCTTACATGGCGTGGCCCTTATAATCCTAGTGCCATATATAATAAAAATGATGCTATATATTTCAATGGTAGTAGTTTTGTAGCAGTATTTAACTTACCATTTATGAATGAAAGTCCAGAGCTAGCATTTGGAACTACAAATGTTATTTACTGGAACAGAATGGTTCAAGGTGCGCAAGGTGCTGATGGATCTATAGGTATACAGGGATTTCCTGGAACACAAGGTACTCAAGGTTTTGGACTACAGGGTATACAGGGATTAATAGGCCCAAGGGGATATAATCCTGGAATAGTATATCAATGGTCAACTAGTATAAATGAAAGCGATCCTGGTACAGGACGTGTACGTTTTAATAACCAAAATCTGTTAGATGTAACAGAAATATATTTTGATATATTAGACCATAGTCGGGTAAATCAAGGTGCTTGGTATGAAAGCTTTAATCAATCAACTAGTGGCCCAGTAAAAGGTTTATTATATTTTAAATCTATTGATAGTCTTAATTCAGCTGTAGCTGTATTTGAAGTATTAGATACACAAGATAATACAGATTGGTATTCTATTACAGTTAATTATCTTACTGGAAATTGGAGCTATTTAGTAGCACTTAATGAATTAATTACTGTAACATTTGTACCAAGTGGTGTACAAGGAGTACAAGGTATTCAAGGTTTATTAGGTAAATCTTTGAGTTGGATGGGTGTTTATAACTTTAATACCACTTATGAATTAAATGCATCAGTAACTTATAATGGTAGTAGTTATGTATCTATAGCACCAGTACCTGCTGGAGTCAGTCCTGAAATATCTCCTGGTGTAGTTAATAGTGCCTATTGGAGTTTAACTAATTCACAAGGTATACAGGGTACTAGAGGCTTTCAAGGTTTACAAGGTATACAAGGATTTACTGGTTTACAAGGATTTACTGGTTTACAAGGTGCCCAAGGCATACAAGGTAATCGAGGTCTAAGAGGCGGTATATTATATCGTTTTGAAACTAGTACAAGTATGATCCAGGCACCTAGTGCAGGTAGATTTAAATTTAATGTACCTCCTCTAAATGTATTCAATGGCCAAAGTCGTGCCAGTGAAATAACACAAATAGCTATACACCCATACTCTTGGGAGGGTATAGATGTAACTGGCTGGATAGGTAATTTTACTCAAAATCCAGTACATCCAGTAGCTGGACAGCTAATAATTCAACCAGATAATAATTTATTTACAGCTAGTATTAGTAATCCATTACTACTAACTAATGATTACTTAATTTTTAATGTAACAGGATCTAGTCAAGAAATTGAATATGATCAGTTAGGTAATGCTACAATATTTTATAAGTTACAAGTACAATATTTAGCAGGTAAAGCAGATAATTTTATTGCTGGTTCTACAAGTGGCGCTGTTTGCTCACTATTTTATGCTAATACTGGTGCTCAGGGTACTCAAGGTATTCAGGGCTTACAAGGTATTCAGGGCTTACAAGGTATACAAGGTCAAGTTGGTGGTTTTGGTGGAGCAAGCTTTGATTATACATTTGACAATGCTACTATAGAAAGTAGCCCTAATAGCGGTAATCTAAGATTTAATAATTTAGTATTAGCTAATGTTACAAAAATGTACATTAGCAAACAGCAAGACGGCCCTTTTAGTATAGAACAATTTTTATATACTATTAGTTTAAGTACTAGTACAATTAAAGGCCATTTTAGAATTGGACCTAAAAATAATCCTAGTGCCTTTGCAATGTTTACTGTTGATAGCATTGTTGATAGTGCAACCTATTATACTGTTAATTGTACTTACTTAACAGCAACTGGAGCTACGTTTGTAAATGGTGATGATGTTATTATCACTTTTGCTAGAACTGGTGACAAAGGTGATCAAGGTATACAAGGTGTACAGGGTACACAAGGTATTCAAGGTGTACAAGGTCTACTAGGCCCAGGATTAAAGTGGCGTGGTACTTATGACTTTACAGCTTATTATCAGCGTGATGATGTTGTATACTTTAATGGCAATAGTTTTATTTGTATATACAATGGTCTGTTCCAAGAAGAAGCACCAGAATTTAGTCCTGGAGTATTAAATACAACATATTGGAATCGTTTAACTGCACAAGGTATGCAGGGTACTCAAGGTATACAAGGTCTACAGGGATTACAAGGACTACAAGGTATACAAGGAGATCAAGGGCTACAAGGTATACAAGGTGTACAAGGACTACAAGGTTTAGGTTTTGTTTGGCGAAATCTATGGAGTCCTAGTGTTACATATTATGTTAATCAAGTAGTTATATATAATGGACATGTATGGATTAATACAGTAAATGGTAATTTTGGTTTAGAGCCAGATCAGCCGGGCAGTAATTGGTCTATAATGGTTTCTCAAGGACTACAAGGTTTACAGGGACTACAGGGTCTGCAGGGACCACAAGGATTGCAAGGACCACAAGGTTTACAAGGTATTCAGGGTTTAGACGGTATTAGTCATAATCAAGGTTTACAAGGTATTCAAGGTGTACAAGGTCCTCAAGGTGTACAAGGTCCAATTGGAGTAGCCTTTAAAGGAGAGTATAGTAATGCTGCGTTCTATGATACTAATGATGTAGTATTTTATATTAGTGATAGTTATGTAGCTATATATCCAACAACTTTTAGTGAACAAAGTCCAGAATTAAGTCCTGGTGTATTAAATAATACATACTGGAAAAGAGTTACTAAGAGTGTACAAGGTGCACAAGGTATTCAAGGCCCTATAGGAATAAAGTGGCAGGGTACGTGGACAGCAGATAAATACTACTTTGTAAATGATGTAGTTTTATTTGATGGTAATTCTTATATTAGTTTAGGAAATAGTAATCTTGGTAATACTCCTAATTCGTCTATTGATAATTGGGCTGTAATTACTAGTCGTGGTTTACAAGGTATACAAGGCTTTGAAGGTATACAAGGTCCAGTAGGTTTAATTGGTCAAGAAGGGCCACAAGGCGATCAGGGTATACAGGGTGTACAGGGTATTCGTGGTATGTACGATGCTCAGGGTATACAAGGTGTACAAGGTATTGGTTTTGTTTGGCGTGGCGAATATAGTCCATATGCTAATTACTCAAAAAATCATGCCGTTAGTTACAATGGTAGCGCTTGGGTAAGTATTAATAATAATATTACTACAGCATCTACTCCTGGTGAAGATAATGTTTATTGGCAACTAATTAGTAGTCAAGGTGTACAAGGACGTCAAGGTACTCAAGGTTTACGAGGTGCTTATGATGCTCAAGGTATACAAGGTCCACAAGGTATACAGGGTACTCAAGGTTTTGAAGGGTTACAAGGTTTTAAAGGAGAAGGTTTTGTATTTCGTGGTGAATATACTCAGTTTTATATAGGATATGTAAAAGATGATGTAGTATATTATCGTGGCAAAGCTTTTATCTGTGTTAGCACTACACCTTTTCAAGAAGAAGCTCCTGAAATTAGTGATGGTGTAGTAAATACAGCATTTTGGAACTTACTAGTAGATCGTGGTATCCAAGGATTAACTGGAATTCAAGGATTACGTGGACCCCAAGGTGATCAAGGTTTACAAGGTTTACAAGGTATACAAGGTGCACAAGGTTATAGTATTTTATGGAAAGGTGATTGGAATTCCCAAACTAACTATCACATAAATGACGTAGTTTATTATCGTGGTAACAGTTATATAGCCATATATCCAGATAGTAATGTACCTCCTTATGGAATATTTTATGGACAAGTGCCAGAATTTCCAACTGGTTTAGTAAATACATTATACTGGCAGCGTATGACTGCACAGGGTGTGCAAGGCATACAGGGTATTCAAGGCTTAGATGGTATTAGTCATAATCAAGGCTTACAAGGTATACAAGGCGTACAAGGCCCGCAAGGCCCGCAAGGCTTACATGGAATGTACGCAGGTCAAGGTGTACAGGGTACTCAAGGTCTTAAAGGTATACAAGGCATATTTGGACCTCAAGGTACACAAGGTATACAAGGTATAGTAGGTATTGGTTTTGAATGGCGTGGAGAATGGTTACCACAAAATCAATATGAAAAATATGATGTTATTAATTATAAAGGTGGTTGGTATGTAGCTCAGAACAATTACATATCAAATACACTCAATAATCCACAAATTATTAATACTCAAGGTACTATTGATTTTGATACTACAATAAATCAAAATTACCAAGTAGGTGATCCAATTTATGTAGTCGGTATTAATACTGGTAGTGGTGTGCTTGATGACTATAGTGAAAGTGGCAAAGTTTACTATATAGCAGCTTATTATCAATCTGCTAGTACAAATAATGGTCAAGTAATACCTGGCAGAAGTAGAATTATATTGGCCAAAGATCCACAAAGAACTCAGCCTGTTATAACTATTCCAGGAACACCGACTGGTAGTGGTTTATTAAATGTACCTGGCATAGATAGAATAGTAGGAACTTCTACAGGACCAATTACTTTTACACTTCCTACCTATGTACCAGATATACATAATGATAAAAATTATACATTAGACATAACATATAGATTATGGGATAGAGCAGTAAGTCAAGGTGTTCAAGGTTTACAAGGACCACAAGGCGTACAGGGTGTACAAGGTAATCTAGGTATACAAGGTAGCACTGGACAAGGTATACAGGGTACTAGAGGCTTTCAAGGTTTACAAGGTATACAAGGATTTACTGGTTTACAGGGTGTACAAGGCCTACAAGGTGCCCAAGGTGCCCAAGGTTTGCATGGAATGTATGCCGGTCAAGGCATTCAAGGACGTCAAGGTATACAGGGCATACAAGGTATAACAATACAAGGTATTCGTGGATTCCAAGGATTACAAGGGTTTACTGGTAGCCAAGGTACTTTTGGTACTCAAGGCATACAAGGACGTCAAGGTACTCAAGGTTTACGAGGTGCTTATGATGCTCAAGGTATTCAAGGTTCACAAGGTTGGCAAGGTATTCAAGGACCATTTGGTGCACAAGGCCGTCAAGGTCCACAAGGTTTAATAGGTATACAAGGTATACAAGGCATACAAGGCAATCCAGGCGTACAAGGACTGCATGGACAATTTGCTGGGCAAGGTATACAGGGACGTCAAGGTATCCAAGGTAATCAAGGACGTCAAGGCGTTCAAGGCAGTATAGGGCGTCAAGGACCACAAGGTACTGGTGGTATACAAGGATTATTTGGTATACAAGGTTTTCAAGGTGTACAGGGACTAGACGGACAATATGCCGCACAAGGTATTAGAGGCTTTCAAGGTGTACAGGGTATACAAGGATCACAAAGTATACAAGGTACCAGAGGTTTTCAAGGTATAGCTGGTGGAGAAGGTTCCCAAGGTATACAAGGTGCTAGTGGTGCTGCTGCATTTATGGGTACTCCAGGTAGTCAAGGTGTACAAGGTATAAAAGGTCAAGATGGTGTTATTGGTTCTAATGGTTCCCAAGGTATAGCGGGCACTCAAGGTGCTCAAGGTATTGCAGGTCAATATGCTGCACAAGGTATTCAAGGTCCACAAGGTTATGGCTCACAAGGTACATTAGGTGAACGCGGTACACAAGGTATACAAGGTTTAACCGGAGCTTTTGCTGCACAAGGTATACAAGGTACACAAGGTTTACAAGGTCCTCCAGGAACTGGTACACAAGGTATTGCAGGTCAATATGCTGCACAAGGTGTACAAGGTGTACAGGGTGTACAGGGTCCTCCAGGAGCTGGAGCACAAGGTAGTAGTGGTGCTGCAGTTTTCCAAGGTTCACAGGGTGTACAAGGTGCTCAAGGTGCCCAAGGTACTATTGGTAAAGGTATTGATTGGACAGGTACTTATAATGCTAATAGAGTATATAAACTTGGCGAAGCAGTACACTATGATGGAGGCAGTTATGTAGCAGTTTATCCATTAGAGTTCCAAAATGAAGCTCCAAAATTAACAGTTGGAGGAGCAACAAATACTATATATTGGAATCTACTTGTACAAGCAACTCAGGGTACTCAAGGTACTTTTGGTAATCAAGGTGTACAAGGTATACGTGGTGCTTATGATGCTCAAGGTGTACAAGGACCGGCTGGTAGTAATGGTACAAATGGTAGTCAAGGTATCCAAGGTACTCAAGGTATCCAAGGTTTAGATGGACAATATGTTGCTCAAGGTATTCAAGGTCGTCAAGGTATTCAAGGTGGCGGAGGTTCACAGGGTGTTCAAGGTACAAAAGGTTTACAGGGTAGTATAGGTGCTGATTTATCAAATGTAGCACAAAATATTATACCAAGTGTTGATCTTGTATTTGACCTAGGAAGTCCTTCACGTCGTTGGAGAGAACTATGGCTTAGTGGTTCAACCATTTATCTTGGCGGAACTAAACTTGGTACTGATCCTAGTACAGGAGCAATTACACTTCCTAGTGGAACTACAATTGGTGGCGTTAATCCTGGTACTATAACTATTAAAGGTAGTAAAAATAGTCCTGGAGATTTACCTACAAATAATTTAGAGCCTGGTGATAGTTGGATAATTCAAGGTTATTTATGGGTTTGGACAACTACTAACTGGGTTAATGTAGGTAAAATAGAAGGCCCGCAGGGTACACAGGGTACGCAAGGGGTGCAAGGACCTACTGGATTAATTGGAATACAAGGAGATCTTGGTGTACAAGGTATTCAAGGTCTAGATGGTGCATTTGCTGCTCAAGGTATTCAAGGTATTCAAGGTGATTTTGGTATCCAAGGTATTCAGGGTATCCCAGGACAATATGCTGCTCAAGGTATACAAGGTATACAAGGTAATCTAGGTATTCAAGGAGATTTAGGTCCACAAGGTACGCAAGGTTTACGTGGTGCCTATGATGCACAAGGTATTCAAGGTACAATAGGTAGTCAAGGTGCACAAGGATTTATTGGTGCCATAGGATCTATAGGTACACAAGGTGTACAAGGTACAATCGGTATCCAAGGTATTAGCGGACCACCAGGACCTATAGGTAATCAAGGTACTCAAGGTGTACAAGGCACTACTGGCAGTCAAGGAACTCAAGGAACTATAGGTAGTCAAGGCGTACAAGGTCTACATGGTCAATATGCTGGTCAAGGCGTACAAGGTATACAAGGTAATTTAGGATTACAGGGCGTTCAAGGTGTACAAGGTCTACCAGGACAATATGCTGCTCAAGGTATACAGGGATCACAAGGTGTCCAAGGTGTCCAAGGTATGCTTGGATGGCAAGGTTTAGCAGGTGAATATGCTGGCCAAGGTATTCAAGGTATTCAAGGTGACTTTGGTATACAAGGTATACAAGGTGCTTTAGGGCCTGTAGGTAATACTGGTGTACAAGGTAGAACAGGTAGTCAGGGTATATTTGGACCTACTGGACCTGTAGGTAGTCAGGGTACAACTGGTGCTCAAGGTATAACTGGTACACAAGGTGCTTTAGGTATACAAGGAGCTGCTGGATATATAGGAGCAGATGGTACACAAGGTGTTCAAGGTACTCAAGGTATCATTGGTATTCAGGGTGCACAAGGAAATACTGGTAATCAAGGTATTCAAGGATTACATGGTGAATACGCTGGTCAAGGCGTACAAGGTATTCAAGGTAATTTGGGATCACAAGGTATACAGGGTGATATAGGTTTATATGGTCCTCAAGGTGTACAAGGTATACAAGGATTACCTGGTCAATTTGCAGCTCAAGGTATTCAAGGTTCGGCAGGTGGTGCTGGAATACAAGGTGCTGCTGGAATAGGTTTCACAGTATCAAAAGTTTATAGTAGTATCTCTGCTTTAGCTACTGATGTTAGTCCAACAGGAATATATGCCGGACAATTTGCACTTATTGATACTGGTGATATTAATAATCCAGATAATGCTAAATTGTTTTTATGGAATGGTACTGCTTATCAATACATAAATGATTTATCTGGTTCTGCTGGTATACAAGGTATTGCAGGAAGTAATGGTGCACAAGGTATTCAAGGTACTACAGGAATTGGCATACAGGGTATTCAAGGTAGTACTGGTATACAAGGTATTGCAGGAAGTAATGGTGCACAAGGTATTCAAGGTACTACAGGAATTGGCATACAGGGTATTCAAGGTAGTGCAGGCTATATAGGTGCTGATGGTGCTCAAGGTATTCAAGGTGCTGCTGGAATAGGTTTCACAGTATCAAAAGTTTATAGTAGTATCTCTGCTTTAGCTACTGATGTTAGTCCAACAGGAATATATGCCGGACAATTTGCACTTATTGATACTGGTGATATTAATAATCCAGATAATGCTAAATTGTTTTTATGGAATGGTACTGCTTATCAATACATAAATGATTTATCTGGTTCTGCTGGTATACAAGGTATTGCAGGAAGTAATGGTGCACAAGGTATTCAAGGTACTACAGGAATTGGCATACAGGGTATTCAAGGTAGTGCAGGCTATATAGGTGCTGATGGTGCTCAAGGTATTCAAGGTATTACAGGAAGTGGCACACAAGGCGTACAAGGCGTACAAGGTATAATTGGTGAACAAGGCTATGCCGCAGGATTACCATACATATTTAATTCTAGCACAGTAGCAGAAGATCCTAGTAGTGGCAGAATTAGATTTAATAATAGCACAGTACAATTTGTATCACAAATAATTATAGATATAAATACTGCTACAAATAGAAATGTAGATGATTATATAATATCTTGGAATAATTCTACTTCTAGTGTTAAAGGCCACTTATTAATAAAATCTAATCAAAACTTAGATAATACACTATTAGTATTTGAAGTAAATAGTGTACAAGATTTAACAGGTTATAATATAGTTAATGTAACCTATGTATCTGGAGCACTGCCAGATAATGATGAGTTATGTGTAGTAGAATTTTATAGAGCTGGTGATAGTGGAACACAAGGTATAGCTGGTAGTGGTGGTGGTACTGCTAATATAGCTATTTTTGATGAAGGTATTCAATTAACATCTTCGGTAAATAGTATTAATTTTACAGGTCCTGGTATTACTGCTACAAATTCTGGCAGCAGTGTTACTGTTACTGTTACAGCTACTGGCACAGGAGGTGGAGGAGGCGGAACTCTAGCACCATGGGCTAAAAAGACTAGTAATTATACTGCAGTTAATGGTGATAGATTAATAGCTGATACAACTGGTGGTATTTTTACAATTACATTACCAGCAACACCAACAGTAGGTGATTACGTAGTTATTACTGATGGCGCTAATTTTAATACAAATAATTTAATTGTAGATAGAAATAATTCAACAATAGAAGGTATAGCTGATAACTTTTATTTGGATATTCCTGGAACAAGCTTTGAGTTTATATATAATGCAACAACTTGGTTAGTAACAGCTACATCTGGCCCTACTGGTATACAAGGTGTACAAGGATATGCTGGTTATGTGGGCATGGATGGTCCACAAGGATTACAAGGATTAGCAGGTATTTTTGCTGGTCAAGGTATACAAGGATTACAGGGCATACAAGGAATTCAAAGCATACAAGGATTGCAGGGCATACAAGGAACTCAAAGCATACAAGGTATGCAAGGTTTACAGGGTACTCAAGGCTTTGTAGGTAATCCAGGTATACAGGGTATTGCAGGTCAATATGCTGCACAAGGTATACAAGGTGTTCAAGGACGCGGGGGTTCACAGGGTCTTCAAGGTGGTCAAGGATTAGCTGGTCAATACGCTGCACAAGGTATACAAGGCACACAAGGTTGGCAAGGCATTCAAGGTAATTTTGGTGTTCAAGGTATACAGGGTATTCCAGGCTCATATGCCGCGCAAGGCATACAAGGTAGCCAAGGTATACAAGGATCACTAGGGTTGCAAGGACTAGCTGGTCAATATGCTGCACAAGGCATACAAGGAGTACAAGGTGGTCAAGGTGCTAATGTATATTTGGAACGACACTATACTTATCCAGGAACATTATCACTAAGTACTGGTACTTCTAGATGGTGGAGTATTAGTAATACTAGTATTACTAAAATATCTGCCAGAGTTTCTACTGCTCCAACTGGTTCTAGTATTATAGCATATGTTAAAAATAATGGTGCTGTAGTGCACACTATAAATGTTGCATCAGGATCAAATTCAGTTGTTAGTAGTAATTTAAATATAGTTATTTCTGAAGGCGATTATATTACTATAGATATAGTAGCAGTAGGAACTTCAGTAACTGGTTCTGATTTGGTAATAAGCTTTTTATATTTAAGGACATAGATGATAACCACAAATTTTAATAATGGCACACTAGAAGTATATAAAAATGGTCAGTGTATCATAAGTCAACCATTTAAGCCCACTAGTACTGGTCAACAACCTAACTGGGAAAACGAAGCCGAAGCATTAGAATGGTGGAATAGTATAAAAGAGCCTTATGAATATGAGCCACCACCAATTGAATTAACCAAAGAATCGTCTACACCATCTACAGAAGGAGCTCAATAATGGCACTAATAGCTAGGTCACGAATAGGTAATAGATATCCTTCTTTATGGGTAGATCCTGATCCTACTAAAAATAGAGTATTTATAGACACATATGCTTATGATTTAACTACACTGGCTCCTAGAGCTAATGAGCAATTTATGTGGCAAGATAGACGTGGAATTTTTAATACTAATAGTTCAACATTTAATAATCCTGATGCTTTTACACCTATTCAAACAGGATTTATGGATGCCAATGCTTGGGCAGACGGTCATCAAACTGAGCATGCCAAAATTGGCATATTTGATCTTTGGCAATGTAGCCTAGATTATCAAAACTATAAGCCCACACGTATTTGGCGAACAGCACAAAATAGAATCTTATGTACATATCCTAGACTTGCTGACACTAACTATCAGTATATGGATTGGTGGATGGGTTTTGATATGTCTAAGAAGTCACAGGCATACATATTTCAAAGTGAAATGTCGCTGGCTTATCTATTTGAGCATGTAGATAGTAGAAATTTTAATGCGACTAGTTGGAGCTATAGCACAACTACAATTACTGTTAACCTTAATAACCATGGCCTATACTATGGCGATAGAATAACAGTTACTGGTGCTGTAATGACTAGTGGCACAAATGCACCTAATGGCGAATATATTATTACACAAGCAACTGATGCTAATAGTTTTCAATTTACAGTAGGTACAGCACCTACTGGTACAGCTGCAGGTACTATGAATATTGTCTGTACTACACGCAGAGCCTGGGGATTTAGACATAAGGCCAGTAGTAGTGCATATACAAATGGTGGTATGAGTTTTGACATGATCCAAGGCTATGACTATTTATTAGGTGATAATAATGGTAGCGGTTATGGAATGTTTAAAGGACAAGCTGGAGCAAGTAGACCTTATACATTAAATGAAACTAATGAAGGCGGTCAAAAGTTTTTTATTGGTAAAGATACTGCTAACACATATGCTTATGTAGTTCATGTAAATACAGCTAGTACTGGTGTAACTTCACAAACTGGTGATAGTCCGTATGTAATTAAAAGATATTTGTTGACCACAGGTCAAGCAACAGCAACAACAGTACTAGCAGCTACAAAACCAACAGGCACAATGCTAGTAAATACGATTACTATGTGTCCAAGTAATTTACGTATTGATAGCGCTTCACGAAGAGTATTTTATAGCAGCCATTATAGATCTACTGATCAGGCTCCAATGAGATTTGTTGTAGATATAGAAGCCGGCACAGCTGTCGCTACTCAATGCTCACTAACCTATCCTAGTGGAACCACTTATGCAACCTATGCAACAGTTCCTACTAGTAGTAGTTATGGCATCTATGGGTATAATACTTGGTGGAGCAAACCACATCAGTGGACCCAAAGCGGTGTTAGATATATAACTTTTTGCACACATGATAAATATTTTTGGGCTAGTACAGCAAGATTTCCTACTAGACTAGCACGCACTTGGTTAACATTTACAATTGGTGCTAGTACAGGCGATGATATTTTAACTTTTCACAGTGCTATAACTTTTGAAAATGCTTCTGATTTCCCACTTAGTTGGATGCCTTACACTCAAACTGGTGAAAAATTAGTAATTGTTAGTACAACAAATACTAGTGTTTGGACATTTACACCTACAAACCAAACTGCTACAAGCTGGAATTTTTCTACAAGTGGCAGCGTATCAACAGTTACAGTTACTTTAGCTAATCATGGATATAAAGTAGGCGATAGAATTACTACTAGTGGTACTACTGCTACAAGTAATACTCCAAATGGAACATATCAAGTATTGAGTGTACCTAGTACTAGTACTTTTACATTTAACTGTGATACTAATAATACTGGCGTAATTACTGGAACTGCTGGTGGCACAATGTCAGTTCGTAGTGGTTGGCAACAAACTTTTGCTAGTGGAATTAGAGCTCGCGGATATGGTGTTGACAGCTTAGGTAGATTATGGGTAGGTACAGCAACTACAGGTATAGGTAATACTGAAATACACTTGTTAAAAGAAAATACACCTTATAAAATAGTTATTAATTTTCAAAATCCAGTAGCCAGTAGCGTAAATACTTTTGAATATACTGGATCAACTACTAGTACAAACATACTAGTTAGTGCTTATAATATTAGTGGAAGTAGAATGGCTACTAAATTAACACTAACTATTAAAAGTGGCAATATGACATTTACAGGTAGTTTTCTTTCATTAAATGTAACAACAAGTGCTGCTGGAGATATTAGTGTTCCAGTTATTATTACTGGACCAGGACAGGTTTTAATTTCAACTACTACGGTGGCCTAATATGACTGCTAGATTATTAAATCACCTTATTATGACTAATGGTACTGGTGGTGAATATATTATAGAAGATCCGGACTTATCAAAGAATCGTATTTTTATACAAAATCAAGCATATAATACTACTGATCTTAAACCAAATAGTGGAGAACAGTTTCTTCATCAGACTCAATCATTAACTGAAGGTAGTGCAGCTAGTTTATATACACAGCCATATGTAGTTACTAATAATAAATTTTATTATGGTTATGTATATGGTAATACTGATTTTCAAGCACTTTCTGGATTATTTGATCCTTGGATTACAAGTTTAGATTATGAAAGACTTCCAGGTAGACATTCTGTTCAGTGTAGATCAGGAATAATACATCTACAAACTTATTATGACTTACAAACTAACGCTCCCAGAACTACTTTTTGGGAGGGTTATGATATGAATGGTCCATCTACTTATCCAGCACAAATTTATGGTGGAGTTTTAACACTATATTATGAAGATCCCTATAATGTAAATACTTGGTATGGTATAAACTATCAACATACTAGTAGTGGACAGGTCGCTAATAATTATATAGGTAAATTAAGAATTACGCCTAGTGGTCCAAGTTGGTCTACTACTGGTGGTGATAGGGGTAGTGGAAATTATCAAAATCATATGTTCTTTTTAGGCGTAAATACTGATAGTTCGGCTATGTGGTTAGAGTTAGATGGAAATACTAGTAATATCTCACTACATAAACAAACTAGTAGTAATGTAACTTATAATACATTTAACTGGATCCATCCAGGTATGCCTCAGTGGCATTATCAGTATCCTAGTAATATACGTCACGATACTGATACAAGAAAAGTATTTTATCAAGGTGGCTGGAATAATTTTGATGCTAGTTTTCAAATAGCAGATGAATATAAAGAAATAATGTTTCATAGATTTATATGGAACCCAATAACTGGATTGATGGATGTAAAAAGATGTACTGTAAATTGGCCTAGTAATACATATTCTTTTACCTATGCGAGAACTGTAAGATGGGAACCAAGTTGGCACAATAAATATTATAATAATTGGTACTATAAACCACATCAGTTTACAGTAGGTAATAGAAATTATATAACATATATATATGCAGATAAAACTGCTTATAATTACTACACATATAGAACACATTATAACCGTAGAGAATTAGGACCTAGATGGGTAACTTTTATACTAGGTATACAAGAAAATGATGATCAACTAACATATCATAGTTCTATAGGTTGGGATCAAGCAAGAAACTATCCAAGATATTGGATGCCTATTAATAGTGCTGGTAATCAAATGGTAATATGTAAACGTGATAGTACTTCAACACTTACATTTGATAGTGATTTAGGTTGGATGGAGCACGATACAGAAGATTTATCAATGCGATCTATAGCACAAGACGGTTCGGGAAGAATTTATATAATTACTGGTGGTGCTAATAACTATCAAGATACTACTAGTGAACAATACGATCAAAATAATGGATATGGATATAATAGAATTTGGGAATATATACCAAATAGTCCTATTGCTATAAGAGCAGTAGCAGCATCATCTACTTATACCTATAGTGGAGTACCTATAATTACATCATTATCTGCAACCGCCAGAAATTCTCTAAAAGATACACTTATAGCAACCACAATTAAACTAGTAATAAATGGTACTATGGCACAATTTAGTAATGGTACTAATTCCATTATAGTTACTACTAGTTCATCTGGAGCAATCACTATTCCATTTACCATTTTAGGAGCTGGGCAGCCGACAATAAGTGCCCATGTAATAGTATGAAACAAAACTGGGAAGGATTAGATTGGTTTCCGGATATATTACGCATATCGGAGGAATTAAAAAGTCCTCCAGTAATTCCTGACAGTAGTCACAAAGGTCAAACATTTATAGATCAAGACGTGTTTGATAATAGAGATGTTTTTGATACTACAGAAATTTTTTTAAAAATAAGTTCGGTAAGTAGAGGAGTAATACCAAGAGTAGCAATACCTATAATAGGTTCTTATTCTTCAGGAACACAAACAAATTTAATGCCATTAGAACAATTGCGTGTTTATAAAGCTACAAATGACATGGATAATACATATTACATGCAAAATAATAATGTACTATCAAATTTAAATATATTAAATGATCAAAAAGTAGTAGATGAAATTCCTACATTAATTTCTAATGCTACATTACCATTTTGGGGTTAAAATATGCCATTATTAACAACTATTCCTAGAACTGATCTATGTGGCGGAGTAGTGGAAGATCCTAATCCAGTACGTAATCGTGTTTATATTAATAATTTAGCATATAATAAAGATACACTCGAAGTTATTGCTAATGCTGATATGGGTATTCCAGGATTCTTTTTTCAAAATGGTACTAGTGATACTGCTAATAGTGGTACTAATTGGACTGATTATCCTGTAATAATAACTACAAATAAATATGGTGGAACGTTTGCTACAGCTAGACAAGAGTGGCAAGCTAGAATAGGTAGTTGGGATCCATGGCTACTATTTTTAGACTATAATAATAGTCAAATAACCGGAACAACCGGTAGAGCATTCTATAATCCTGTTACGAGATTAACCAATATTTATTGGCCAAGAGATATAACTGGCGATAATATGCGTCAAGATGTATGGGTAGGTGAAAATTTAGAATTTGGCACTAGCTACTATGCACAGTATCAAAATGATTTTATTATACCAGCAATATTGCGCGAAGATAATCAATGGCTAGCACTAGATCAAAATTTTTATGGTAGTAGTATAGTATGGAATGCATTTAATGCTTCTGGTACAAGCATAACCCAAACAATTACCTATAATAATAATATACAACATTTTGTGCTAGGCAACGATGATTTGGGTAGATGTTGGTTCTTAGAAGTTCATGGTGGAACACATGCTTATACTGCTCAAGTAGTAGGATTTAATAGTTCCAGTGGTGCTATAATAACTTCTCAAATGAGAGGTATTACTGGTGGCTATAGCAATATTATTAATCAATTTCCTAGTAACTTTATACCTACTAGCTCAAAAAGAAAAGTATTTTATAGTAGTCATTATAATGCTAGTGGTATATTATCTCCATATAGATTTGTTTGGAATAAGGCCGTAGGTACTATAGAGCACAGTCTTTGTACTATGACATATCCTAATGTGGGAGATACATATGGTACATATGGTGCTGTATGTACAGATAGTACTACTAACTATAATACTTATGGTAATAATAGTTGGTGGATGAAACCACATATATTTACTAAAGGTGGTAAGAATTATATAATATTTTGTACAATTGAAAAAAGTCAGCCATACTTTAGAAGTGAAAGATGGTTGGCAAGTTCTAAACAAAGAGCTTGGTTAACTTATGAAATAAATAGTACTAATGACAACAATTTAATATATCACAGCTCTATAACTTGGCCTAGTGTAGATGATATGCCGCGAGGTTTTCTACCCATGAACTCAGATGGGGATAGAATGTTGGTATTTCAAACTAATAGATTACAAGAATTAGTATTTAATACAACTACTGGATGGGCTATAAGAAAAACAACTAGTTTAGATGTGCGAGCATATGGTATAGATAGTTCAGACAGAATATATTTAATTACTAGAAGTGGTTCTAGACCCGCTACTACTAGTACAACTGCTGATACTGATGCCAAACTTGGTTATAATGCTATTTATATATACGACTCAAATTTACCAAATTCTGTAGAAGTAACATTTAGCAATCCAAGCGGATATACCTATTCTGGTACAAATATTAATACTAATTGTATAGTTAGAACTGCTGATGAAAGAGCTGTAAGTATACGAGATCAAGGTCAAATATCTGATTGGTCTCCATTCAATGGTTATTGGAGTAATTTTTTTTCAAGTACTACTGGAACTGGAGGACTTGTAAACTTAAGTGTTTCTTCGGGTTTAACTACTGGTACAAATACTATATTTACTATAGAATTTTGGTTATATAAATTTACTAATAATGTTCAAAAAACTATATTTGGCAGTGATTTTAAAAATGGAGCAGGTGGTATAAATAATCAAATAGTTTATGATTACGGTGGAGCTTCAGGCAGACTAGGATTATATAATGGCACTACCTGGTTAACTTTAGATACTACTGTTAGCCCAAATAATACTTGGTTTCATGTAGCACTAGTACGTAATGATACTAGTGCTACTGGTACAATTACAGTATATGTAAATGGTATTAGCAGAGGTACTTTCAATAGTTCTGGATTTAATTATCAATTTAGTGGTGGTGCTATAGGCGGATTGCGTGGATATAATGAAACTAATAGTGGCGGATGGTATGGATATATAAGTAATTTTAGAATGGTTAAAGGATTAGCTGTTTATACAGGAAATTTTACTGTACCAACACAACAACTTACAATTACACAATCAGCTAGTACTAATATTAGTGCAATTACTGGTAATGAGACCTCTATACTTACTTGTCAAGAACGTTTTTTCAGAGATAGTAGTAACAATAATATAGCAATTAGTGCATTTGGCACAGTTAGTAGTGAACAAATATCACCATTTGTAGTACCTAATAATAATAAAAGTTGGAGTATGAGAACTAGTTGGTATACTGGTACAGCAGGTAGAATTGGTGTTGAAGGTGGACCGCATTTTGACTTTGATACTGGAGATTTTTGTGTAGAATTTTGGATGTTTAATAACTACACATTTAATACACAAACTGATGGTTGTGGTATTATAGGACATAAAACAAGTGACAATTTTACTGGCTGGGAAATATTTAGAAGTGGAGATAGTAAACTTACATTAAGATTAGGTACTGGTACTATAGGTACAACGCTTACTAATTTTGATTTTAAAACTACTTCTAATGTACCACAAGATAATCTATGGCATCATTGGGCTCTTATCAGACAAAGCAATGGTTTAAAATGGTATATAGATGGAATATTAGATGCAAGTGTAGCTAGTACTCATGATATTAAAGATCATCATGCACAATTATGGATTGGATATAATGAAAGAACTACCGCATATTGGAGTGGATGGATAAGTAATTTGCGTATTACTAAAGGTAATTGTGTATATACAAATGCTTTTATACCTCCAACTAGCCCATTAACAGCTATACAAAGTGCTGGCACAAATATTAATGCTATTACTGCTGGCCAATGTACATTATTATTGGGTGGTAATACAACATATGATATACGAGATACTGGTAATTTAGTAAATGCTACAGTTAGATTAAAAATAAATGGTCCTAGCGCAACATTTAGTGATGGCAGTATTATTAAAAATGTAACAACAGTTAATGGCACAGTATCAGTACCTATTATAATTACTGGGTCAGACTATACATCTATAGATGCTTATGGAATTATCCCACTTAGCTGGATTACAGCAGCTGGAAGTTTAACGGCTGCAGCTAGAAATGAAAGTTATTCTTATCAAATATTAGTAGATGGCATTAGTGAATTAGTACCTACTTATTCAATTAGCAGCGGCAGTCTGCCACCTGGATTAACACTTAATTCTACTACTGGTCTAATAAGTGGGACTCCTACTAATACATCTGGTCAAACGTATACTTTTATTATAAGAGTCACTAATGCTACAGATGTTATAGAAAGAAATTTTAGCATATATAGTAGTTTAGATAGACCAGTAATAACTTCACTTGGATATCCAAATGCTGCTAATAATATTTATGTAGCAAATATTACTGGAGGCGAAACAGTTACTGTATATGGTAACAATTTCAGAACAAATGCTCAAGTAAGAATAAACGAAGCTGCTCAAACAACTACATATTTTAGCGACAGTTATTTAACATTTGTTACTCCTGCTTTAGCAGCTAATACTTATGATTTAACTGTATACAATGATGATAATGTTATAAGTACTAAATTTAATATAATTTTTAGTTCTATACCAAGTTTTACAACTAGTGCTACATTAACTGGAATAATGGAAAGTGTAACAACTACTATACCTATTAATTATACTGCAGATTCAGCAATAACTTGGACAGTACTATCATCTACACTACCTGGTACATTAACTTTTGATACTTCAATTGGAAGTATTGTTGGTAATCCAGGTACAATTCCTACAAATACGGCGAATTATACAATAGCTTTAAAAATAACAGATAGTGAAAATCAAAGCGTTCAAACTATATTTACTTTACCTATTTATAAAGTAGGTACTGTTGGACAACAAACTTATACAACACCTGGAAATTATAGTTGGGTATGTCCAGCTAATATAACCTCTGTTAATGTTCTTTGTGTAGGTGGTGGAGGCAGTGGAGCAGATGGTCAAGGTGGAGGTGGTGGAGGTGGTACTGGGTATAGAAATAATATATCAGTAACTCCTGGTACATCATATAGTGTAGTAGTTGGAGCAGGTGGAGTAAATGGATATAGTGGTGGAAATAGCTATTTCAATAATATATCAGTTGTAGCAGGTTATGGTGGTTCAGGCGGCACAAGCACTAGAGTTGGTGGATCTTATGCTGGTACTGCTGGTGGTCAAGGTGGTTCTGGAGGTTCTGGAGCCGGTGCCGGAGGTGGAGGTACTGGTGGTTATATTGGTAATGGTGGTTTTGGCGGTGCGGGTGGCTATGTATCTAATACTGCTACTCAAAGTGGTGGAAATGGAGCCGGTGGAGGTGGTGGAGGTGGTGGCGGAGCATTTAATGCTTATAATACTGAAAATGGCCGAAATGCTGGAGGTGGTGGTGGAGGTATAGGTATATTAGGCCAATCCACTAGTGGTACTGGTGCTGTTATGATCTATGAAACTGTTTGGGGAGGCGTTGGTCGTGGTGGTACTGGAGGTAGTAATGGCACTAATGGAAGTGATGGTAGTGGAAATTATTTATACTTAGATCCTGATCCAGGCGGTGCTGGTGGTACATATGGTGGTGGCGGCGGAGCACCTTCAGGCAGTTCAATAAGTAATGGTGGAAATGGAGCTGTTAGAATTATCTGGGGACCAAATAGATTTTGGCCTTCTACTAATACTACTGACCAATAATACTAATAATCTAATATAGCTACTAGTATTAGTAGCTATATTAGTCAACTGTATAGGTTAAAATAATGTTTATATTAAATTTTATACCAGATTGGTTTTTTCCGGCCATAACCATATTATCATTATTAATATTTATAATTAGTCGTTATATTAAGTTACCTCAAGCTCAACTTATACACTATACTAGTATAATATTTTTTGCAATAGGATTATTTATGGTTGGTGCTAATTGGAATAATAACCATTGGTTAGCAAAAGTAAAAGAAGTAGAAGCTCAACTTGCAATAGTACAAGCAGAAGCCGCTAAAGAAAATATTAAAATAGTAGAAAAAATAATTACTCGCCGCGAATTAGTACGTATACAAGGTAATGAGTTAATTAAATATATTGATCGTGAAAAGGTAGTAATTGATGAAAACTGTAAACTACCACAACCAGTAATAGATGCACATAATAAAGCAGTACAACCAAATAAGGAGTAGTAAATGCCAACCTCAGTAAGGTCAGTTATTTCATCAAATTTTCAAGGTATACAAGGTATACAAGGTATATCTGGTCAATATGCTAGTCAAGGCGTACAAGGAGCACAAGGACCTTCAGGTGGCCCAACAGGAGCTCAAGGTTTTAGAGGTATACAAGGATTTAGAGGTTTTCAAGGCGTTCAAGGTACTCTTGGTATTCAGGGTATTCAAGGATTAGATGGTTTATACGTTTCTCAAGGTATTCAAGGTATTCAAGGTATTCAAGGTAGACAAGGTTTACAGGGTATACAAGGTACCTTTATACAAGGAAGTCAAGGACAAAGTGGTATAAGTTTTAATCAAGGTTTACAAGGTTTACAAGGCGTACAGGGTCCAGGATTTCAAAACTTACCTAGATCAGGAAATGCAAAAGGATCTGCATATACTTTGGTAAAAACAGACGTAGGCCAATATATAGAAATAGCTAATACTAATGGTAGTATAATAGTACCACGAGATATATTTGATGCTGGTGATATAGTTTCTATAGCTAATAATTGTGCTGGTAGTATTAATATTACTACTAGTAGTACTACTATGTATCTTGCAGGACAAGATACAGCAAAAGCAAGTATTATACTTGCTACTAGAGGAGTAGCAAGTATTTTATTTATGTCACCTACTATTTGTATTGTTAGCGGAACCATAGGATAATATTATGGCAATAGCACCAGGCATAGCAGGTTTATTTGTTGGAAGTATTAATCCACAAATTGATCTTACAACCGCTGTAGCTGGACAAGCTGCTTATACTACTGCTGGTACATATACCTGGACCTGTCCAGCAGGAGTATATAAGGTATCTGTATTGGCTATAGGTGGTGGTGGAGCAGGTAATAATAGTGGAGGCAGTGGTGGTGGAGGTGGATTATGTTGGAGAAATGAAATTTCTGTTTCTCCAGGATCAGGTTATACAGTGGTAGTAGGTGCTGGTGGTTCATCTGGAGGAAATGGTGGTGATAGTTATTTTATTAATACTAGTACTATTGTAGCATATGGTGGTGCTGGTGGACTTACAAGAACAGGTGGATCCTATCTTAATGTTTTTCGTAGTGGTGGTGGTCAAGGTGGTACTGGTGGTTTAGGTGGTGCTAGTGGCGGAGGTGGGGCTGGCGGCTATACTGGTAATGGTGGTTATGGTGGCAGAGGCGATTATATACAAAATAGCGCTTTGCAAGTAGGTGGAAATGGAGATGGAGGTGCTGCTGGTGGCGGTGGTGGTGCTTTTAATACTTATGGTAATGGAAATGGTGTTTTCCCAGGAGGAAGTGGTGGAGGAACAGGTATATTCGGTATTGGTACTAGTGGTCTTGGTGGATACTCTACTTATGGTTATTGGGGTGTAGATGGTGGCGGAGGTGCGGCTGGTAGTGGTGGATTTAATGGTAGTAACGGCGGCGGTAATTTCTATTGGCAAGTAGCAGATCCTGGACCAACAGGTGGTGCTTATGGAGGTGGTGGAGCCCCAGGAGTCGATGGTGGTGGCCCAGGCAATGGTGCTGTTGGAGCTGTAAGAATTATTTGGGGACAACGGCGTTGGTATCCAGGATTTAGAACAGAGAATTTATAGTATGTTAAAATATTTATTATTTTTTAGCTTAGTACTAACTGGTTGCAGTACTACAGTGTCTGTTACTCAGCCTTTTCCAGAAGCGCCCAAACCTTTACTAGAAAAATGCAAATCTCTTAAACTTGTACCAGATAATGTACAACTTAGCGAACTTACTAAAATAGTAGTTGAAAATTATATGGAATATCACATTTGTAGTGGTAATAATAATAGTTGGATAGAGTGGTATCAAACACAACAGCGTATTTTTAATAAGGAAAAATAGTGGAATTAACACAAGAACAACTTCAACAAATAATTCCTAAAAATAAGTATGTTAGCTACTGGTATCAAGCACTACAACAGTTACTACCACAGTATGAAATTAATACTACAGAACGCATAGCAGCCTTTCTAGCACAGTGTGCACACGAATCAGGTGGTTTTGTTTTTATTAAAGAAAATCTTAACTATCGTTGGGCTAGCTTACGAAAAACATTTCCCAAGTATTTTCCAACGGATGCATTGGCGCAACAATATGAAAAGCAGCCTGAAAAAATTGCTAACCGTGTATATGCTAATCGCATGGGCAATGGTCCTGAGGAGTCGGGAGATGGTTATAGATTTTGTGGGCGTGGATTAATACAGGTAACTGGACGAGAAAACTACAGCTGGTTTGCTGCCAGCTTACAAATTAGTCCAGAAGAAGCTAGTGAGTATATGGAGACCTTTGAAGGTGCTGCACAGAGTGCATGTTGGTTTTGGGAATCAAATAATTTAAATCAGTGGGCTGATAAGCAGGATATAGTTACACTTACAAAACGCATTAACGGTGGAACAATCGGATTAGAGGATAGAAAAAAGCATTACGAACATTGCTTGCATATATTAAGCTAAAATAAGGGGTGTATATTATGCCAATCAAGTCTGTAAAAGCACCTGAACAATCAGCTACACCACCAGCAGATAAAAAAATTCATACAGCTGGGTTAGGCTTTGTTTTACTTATACTAACAAATTATCAGGCTGAAGTAAAACAAATATTACAAGTTATTATGAAATGGATAACATAATGAAAATAATTAATAAAATTTTAGATTATTCTAAAACGCCTTTTATATTAGCAGCAATTATTTTTATATGTAGTTTAATTTTATTGAGTATTTTTAAAACTGCTGAAACACAATTAAATCATTTAAATAATGCTATGGTTATAGCAAATGAAATGTCTGATAGTAGTGATAATCTTACTAATTATGCTAGATATTATGTTACTACAAAAGATGAGCAGTGGAAAAAAAGATTTGAAAATATTATTAAAATAAGAAATGGTGAAGAAGCAAATAAAGATAATGTAAAAATTAGTTTTAAAGATAAAGTAAAAGCATTTGGATTTTCTAATAATGAATTAGATCTTATACTTAAATCGGAAAATTTAAGTAATAATTTAGCCATACTAGAAGTGAAAGCATTTGATTCTATAAGTCAAGGTAAAATAGAACAAAATTGGGATGTACAACAATTTCATTATACACAAGCTCAAATATTTATGTTTGGAGAAGATTATACTAAACATAAAAATGAAATAATGAATACTATTGATAAATTTACAAAAAATGTTTATACTAGGCTAGAGCATGATTATCAAATTAGCATGAAATTAGCATGGATATTAATAACTATAATTAATGTATCTTTAATAATTTTAGTTATATCTGTGCAACATCATAATAAAACAATATTAATGTCTAGTGCAAAAGTTTCTACTAGTAAAAGAAAAGTAAAGGGCTAAATTATGCCATTAATATTACTAATTATAAGTTTATTTTTAGTTAGTTGTAGTGATATGTATCGTTATCCATGTCAAAATCCAGATAATTGGGAACACAAAGTATGTAAAAAACCTTACTGTAATGCTAATGGTACGTGCCCGGAAGATTTAACACCTTATGAAAAAGAACGTATTAGCAATAATCAATGGCGACCAAAGCAAAAGGATTGTAAATGATTAAAGATTTATGGAGTGGTCCACGTTATACTGAAGACGAGTTAATGGCTCGACTTAAATTTTTTATAGGTATGACACTAGCCTTAACATTATTTGGTATTGTGTTTGTTGTACTTTACAGTTTAATATTTGTAACTCAACCAATGAATGGTATGAGTCCTGTAGATAATAAATTTTTTGAACTTATAATTCCTATTGCTACATTTTTAACAGGTACACTTAGTGGTATTATGTTAGCACATGGGGATAAAGAAGCACAAAAAGAAGCATTAAAATCTGCAAACAAAGGTTGGGATCGTCCACCTAGCCCATCGCCTACAACAATGCCTACAATTACAGTTGGTAGTACTGGTGTTAATATAGGTACAAATGGTGGTAATCAAGTAAGTGTTGGTTTTGGAGGCAAACCACAGCCACCACAACCACAATTTCCAGAAATATAAAGGTTGTAAATATGTCAAAAACTTTATTAGCAATACTAGTATCAACTTTTTTAGTAACTAATACATTAGCATCAGAAACTATTGTTAAAAAAGAAGAAAAACCTCCTACTAAAAAAGAAGAAAAAGCTCCTAGTAAGAAAGAAGATGCTAAAAAAGAAAAAGCTTGTATTGATAAAGTAAAGGATGGTAAACCAATTTTAAATAAAGAAGGTAAGCCGGAACAAGTTTGTAAGGAAGTTAAGATTCATGAGAAATTAGAAGGTAATAAAGTACCGGATAAGAAGTAATCTTTGACTAACTTAATAGGAATTAATATGGGCAAAAGCAGTGCAAAAAAGCAACGTAATGTAATACCCATAGATTTTGGTTTTAGAGATATAAAACCATTGAATTATATTCAAGAAACTTATTTACAGGCAATACATAATAATGATATAATTTTTGGTATAGGTAGTGCAGGTACAGGTAAAACATATATTGCAGCAACCTATGCAGCCGGTGAACTATATCACAGACGTATAAGAAAAATTATATTAACTAGACCAAATGTTGAAACTGGTAAAGGATTAGGATTTTTACCTGGTACATTAGAAGAAAAATATTTACCATACTTAGAACCATTTAACGAAATATTTACTCGTAGTTTAGGAGCTGGATTTTATGAATATGCACTTAATAAAGGTGATATAGAACCTAAGCCATTGGGATTTATGCGAGGAACTACTTTTGATGATTGCATAGTCTTACTAGACGAAGCACAAAATGCTACTTGTGAAGAAATGAAAATGATCTTAAGTAGAATAGGTAAAAACTGTAAAATAATAGTTAGTGGAGATCAGGAGCAAAGTGATATTCATAATAGTGGACTAGAAGATGCTGCTAAAAGACTAGAACATATTAAAGGTATAGAAGTTGTTAGATTTATGGATCATGATATTGTTCGTAGTAAATTATGTAAAGATATTATAATGGCTTACCGATAGGAGTTATAGCTATGGAAACTATTGCCGAAGCAGCTAGTAAACTGTGGTTTTTAGGAGCTGGCTTAGTTGCCATAGCTGCCTATGCTGTTACAATCAAAGTAAGATTAGATTACCTAGAAAAAAATTACGATAAACAAATTACTGCATTATGGGATCAAGTAAATAGATTACTTAAAGATGTGAAAAATGGAAACTAAACTAGCAACTATTATATGTGGTGATGTTATTGGTTATAGTTCACAAATGCAGCAGGATGAACTAGCTACACTAGCTAAATTAGATAAATGTCGTAGTATAATTGATCCACTAATTAGTAAATATCGAGGTAGGCTATTTAATACTGGTGGTGATAGTATATTTGTAGAATTTGCTAGTGCTGTTGATGCTGTTAAATTTAGTATTAATATGCAAGATGATATGTACAAATTAAATAATGGTATGCACTGGCGTATTGGTATTCATATAGGAGAAGTTTGGATATATGGAACTAATCTTATGGGTGATGCCGTTAATCTTGCTGCTCGTTGTGAAAGTTTAGCTGACTATGGTGGAGTTACTATGACTCAGTCAGTTTATGATTTAGTAAAGGGTAAAATAAAAGAATACCAATATATTAGTCGTGGCAAGCAACAGTTTAAAAATGTAGATTCAATGGAAATATGGAGTGTAGTACTCTCATATGCAAAGGCTAATCCACACCTAAATAAATTGCCTAAAATTGAAAATAGTACAGCAGTTAAAAGTCATAAAGAACTTATAGCTGCTGTAGTAAACGATCAAGCAGCTAGAAATAAAACTTTAGCGGATGCTCAAAATTTTAAACGTAATAATAATTTTAATGCAGCTACTAGAATTTTAATGTGGCGTATTAGTAAACACGACAATCAAGCAATAGATGAATTGGTTGATATGTTTCAAAAAAATTTAATTACACCAGAATTAAAACCTTATACACTAGCAGTATTTAGTGAATTTTGTCAAAATATTAATAGTGAAACAGCGATAAAAATAGCTGATGTAGTACTCGAAGATAGTCATAGCTTAAGTATTAAACTTTTGCAACAAGCTGCAAAAGTCAATGAAGAAGCCAGTTATAAATTAGCTATGCTAATATTTAACAATTCTAATAGTAGTGCTAGTGAGATTAATAGTGTTATAGTTGACCTACAAGAAAGCGCTATGAAACGCAAAACACCAGCTATGCTTAGTTTAGGTAAATATTATTTAAAATTACAAGATAATAAAAATGCTTTTCGTTGGTTATATGCTGCTCGGGCAGAACATAATGCAGAAGCACAAAAATTATTAGAGCAGTTAAATAAAAATATTAGTAAAACTGATTTTAATAATTTTAAAACAGATGCAGATGCACTAGTAGATCAAATTAAATTTATGGATGATAACAGGATGAAACAATAATATGACTAAAACTTATAAACCAACTACTGGCATGGCTAGTGCGGCTAGACGTGCACTTAAATGGAAAAGCGAAGGTAAGCCTGGAGGTACATTTGTTGGCTTAGCCAGAGCTAATCAATTAAAAGATCGTGATCCACTAAGTGCAAGTACTGTATTACGTATGTATAGCTTTTTTAGTAGACATGAGGTAGACAAACGTGCTCAGGGATTTAATAGTGGAGAAGAAGGTTTTCCCAGTAAAGGTCGTGTAGCTTGGGATCTTTGGGGTGGTGATGGTGGTTATACATGGAGTAGGGCTAAGCGCGATCAAATTATGCGTGATCGTGAAAGCAAAGCACTACAATTAGTAAAACTTGCTCAAAAAGGTATAGTTCCACATACTGATAGAATGATTATTGCACAAGTATTAGAAGATTATGCTAATCAAAATATTAGTGAAGAACTAGAAGCTTTTGGTCAATTTATGTATCATGCAGAACTTCTTAGAAATGATCACTTAGATGTATATTTATTTGATCTACACATGGTAGATCAACCTTATCGTGACATACTAGTAGATGTATTTAGTCAACTACACGATATGGGCGAGCCATATATAGTAGATGATGAAGATAGCAACTTAGATACGCCAATATAAAAACAAAAAAGCCCGCTATATGCGGGCTTTTTTTATTGTTGTGATTCTTGTTGTTGCTTCAACATAACTTGTTGTGCGTTATACTGAGCATGAATTTTATTAATAATAGGTACAGCAATTTTAGTTGGTAATTCTTGTAGTCCACTAATAATGTAGTTGACTTCCGTTAAATTAAAGCTATAGTTAAATTCTCTATATTCTGTTTGATTTGTTTCTTCATTCATTTTACAGGGCAAACTCCACTTGTACATTCATCATCTAATAGTTCATCAAAGCTATTAGCACTTTCTATATCAATTGGTTTTAAGTTATACACATAGTCTTTATATGTTTTTTCGTCTACTACTTCTTGTGGTAGATAGAGATAACCTAAATCTTGAGCAGTTTTAGTAGGATCAGTTCTATAGATAAAACTTACACCTACATAGCAATCCCAATTGTTTAATAACCAATCAATAATTTCTGTAACTTCACTAGGATCATAACTAATTGTTACCGATGTATTTTGCTGTGTCCAGCTAGTTTGCAATAACTTATATCGTTCTAGCTGATGTATAGCACTTTCTAGGTTAACCTCTTTACCGTTCTCTTTATGAAACGGCACATCTTTCCACTCTACTGGGAATGTTACTAGGACGCCGGTTGGATCTGTAGGATGATTAATCACTTTATATCCAGCATCTCGTAATATTGGAATCATTGGATCGTAAGTACTAAATTGTACATTATTGAAAATGTACTTGCCTAATGGCTTATGTACACCTTCTGTACAATCCATAATCTTTGATAGCGTGCCACTAGGTTTAACACAGGTAACATTTTTAGGACGTGGTAAACCTAATTCATCTGCCATACTAATAGCACTTGATGTAGCTGTGCGTTTTAAGTATTCATAATCATAGCTAGTCATATCAGGACGCATTGCAATACCTGTTAAACCAACCCCGCAGAGACGTAGGAAATAGTTGTTAAGGTGCCATGCTTCTTGTAAGATCCCGTCTTTAAGGTTAACACAGGTCTGACGATAATTTGCCCTGGCAGCCAATCTGATCGCATCGTGTAATCCTGCGGTGTCACCTTTAAACTTGGAGATATCCGTTTCCGTAAGGTTACAGAAGGCTTTGTTACCCAGCAAGATTTCAACACAGGGATTTGCTCCTTTAAACCACGGAGCGCGTCTAAGAGCTTCTTGTTCATTAATAAATCCTGGTTCACTGCCACCAGCCTCTAGCATAAGATTAAAAATCTCTTTTAGCTCTTGACGTGTTGGCTTTTCTTTAAATACTAAACTGTTATTTGATTGTTGACGATGTTCGCGATTATATAGCCAAAAATCTTTTTTAGCTATAGCAAATTCTTGCCATTCCGGTTGACCATAGTCAAAAAGAGCGATTTCAGCACTTCTACGACTGGATAAGATCGTTCCAAGATGATTAATAATGTCAAGAATATCCATCCTAGTAAGAAGGCTATCAGCCCGACCATTAAGTATGTTGGCAATTGCAACATAAGCTTTTGAGATAGCACTGTCACCACTGCTAATCCATCCATATCCTTTTAACCTTTCTCCTGCTGGTCTTAGTTGACTAAAATCAAGTACAAGAGTAGTAGCAGGATACTTGCCCGCAAGAAGCTTTCCAATAGACTTGGCCCATGCTTCTGCACTGTCTCCAACTTGAATTGTCCAAGTTTTTGTTGCTGGATCCCAAGTTTCAACATTATGTTCAAGTCCTCCTTTAGTTGTTCGTTGACTTTTAATAACTTCGATATTTTTAATTGGTTTTGAGAATCCATTTAGTGTGCCTACAATAGGTTTGAAGCCCACACCACAACCTTGAAGTAGTAGCCACAAACAGTCTACTACATCATACACTGTTTCTACTTGTGTAAAACTACAATTAAATTGACTGGCTTCTCTAGTTTGTGCTACTGTAGTACCACCTAGCCAAAGTGTACGTCCAGCCATTAATACTTTGCGCTCTAGCATTAGTTTTTCTAGTTGATCTAGTTCTTCTACTTCGTTGAAGTAAAGCTGACGTCCTACAGCTCGCTCCCATAACCAGTGCTGATGATCTTTAACTCGCCTAACAGTTTGTTGCCAGTTTTCAAATTGTTTACCATCATCACTAATAGGACGATTATAAGTTCGTCTAGTAATTACTTGTGCGCGTGTACTTACTTGCATAATTTCTCCTATTGTCCGGTACTGCCAAATCCTCCAGTACCACGTTTTGTATCATTCCAGCTGTCAACAAAATTACAAATAATTACTGGAATAATTACTAGTTGTGCAATTCTATCGCCAATATTAATTTCATACTTGTCATCGCTAATATTTTTTAGTGCTACTTTTATATTTCCACGATAATCACTGTCAATAACGCCTACTGAATTAAGTAAAATAATTCCCTTTTTACCTTGTCCCGATCTGTTAAATACGAACCCGGCGAAGCCTTCTGGAATTTTTACCGCTACACCAGTATCAACAAGTTTTGTTTCATTTGGATAAATATCTAAATTTTCGGTACTGCGTAGGTCAGCACCAGCATCGGTAGGATTAGCACGTTTTGGTAAGTAGGCTGCGTTCTCTACTCTACACTCTACTACTTGTTGTAGATTGCTATCACGATTATGATCATAGCTACGATTGATATTTGTAAATTCTGTTATATATTTTTTCATTTTATTACCACGATTGTGTTGCAAGATCAATATTATAAACACCAATAAAAGTAGTAACTAATTGTGACCAATTATT
>Ga0214923_10000336_pt1 | contig 72361 bp, 77 predicted proteins | sample LL1510_MetaG_FD_177993 | JGI IMG/M metagenome (GOLD analysis project Ga0214923, IMG submission 177993) | Freshwater microbial communities from Lake Lanier, Atlanta, Georgia, United States - LL-1510 | ecosystem: Environmental > Aquatic > Freshwater > Lake | place: USA: Georgia | collected...
ATACTACTGTTCCAAACACTACCTTCCCGAATACTACTGTTCCAAACACTACCTTCCCGAATACTACTGTTCCAAACACTACCTTCCCGAATACTACTGTTCCAAACACTACCTTCCCGAATACTACCTTCCCGAATACTACCTCCCCCAACGCGATTGTTCCAACGACTCTGCCAGCATTTACAATTACCCCGTTCACTATTACAACCGCACCCGTTTCTACCGAGCAGTCAATGAATTCTCTGGCACCAACCACTCTTCCGCCATTTACAATTGATACACCTATCCCTACAAATAGTTTGATACAACAGAAAGAAATAACAAAAACAAACGATTCGCTATTACGGCTACATGAATACATCGCAAGTAAAAATAAAGAAACAAAACATGGACATAAAACAATCGTGGAAACCAGAGCAGATGATTCAAAAGAATTAGTAATGGTTCAAAACAATACATTAATATTAGGGACCATGTCTCTTGCCATTTTGATCATTGGTGGAATAATAATTTTTGATTATTAAGGTCTATCCGTGGTTTTTTAAGCTTCGCAAAATCCAAATGGATACAAAACCACGGCTAGCTGCTATCTCTTTCACGGACGAATTTTATTCGTCCACGAATAGAGATTAGCACAAAAAATTGAATTGAAATAAATACTGACATAGAAATAGTATTTATTTACTATATAAGAATCCGAATCATAATGAGATTTTGCACAAACTGTGACAATATGTACTATATTGCGGTGGATAGTAAGGATCCCAACAAACTGACCTATTACTGTCGCCATTGCGGAAACCACGATACATCCATTGTAGAAGAAGGCGTATGTATTTTAGACACGCAATTGAAGGGGGGGGAACAGAATTTCAGCCATATTATCAATCCCTATACGAAAATGGATCCCACCTTACCCCGAATTTATAATGTCCGCTGTCCGAATATGGAATGTACAACGAATCACATGGAAGCGAAAGAACCGGCCGAAGTCATTTATATTCGTTACGACGACGATAACATGAAATATGTATATATTTGCTGTGATTGTGATACTACTTGGAAGACGAATGATAAAGTAAATGCATAGGAAGGTCGGAATCATCTTAAACGCTCAGAATCACTGTAAAAGCCCGAAACATAGAAAAAAATTGAATCAAAAAACCAATTTAGAAATATCGGTATATATCAATAGAATTGTACCAATGAGCAAGAAATACGAAGACGAAGAAGACTATGATTTGGCAGAAGAGGAAGAAGAAGACCCGAAGAATGAGAAGAAGGACGCAGGGACGGATGATGAATCGGGCGCCGAAAGCGGAACCGAAGGAAGCGCCGATAACGACGAGGATATGGGAGATGATATTGAGAATGATGGGGAGGATGAATTTGCCATGGATGTAGAAAACGAGAATAGCGCAACCAATCATTTTCCGGAGCTGAACGATTTAGACGAGGACGATGACGACGACGATTATGACGAACAATATTTACAAAAATTGGATGAAAACCTGAAAAGAAATATCATATCGGATTGGCATCCAGAATTACAAACACATAATTATGAGGAAATTGAGTGTTCTTCCAGAGTTGTCCGTGATGGCAACGGTGTCATCATTGATCCGTTGCATAAGACTCTTCCATTTATTACGCGTTATGAAAAGGCGAAGATTTTGGGCGAGCGAGCGAAGCAGATCAATGCGGGCGCCAAGATTTTCGTTGAAGTGGATGAGAATATCGTAGATGGGTATTTGATTGCGTTGAAAGAATACCAAGAGAAAAAGATTCCGTTTATCATTAAACGACCGTTGCCCAATGGCGGGTGCGAGTATTGGAAATTCAAGGATTTAGAGATGTTAGACTGATCTATTGTTTTGTAAGTAAAAAAATATAATACTATTGTAAAGTTATTATATTTTATCATGACCTCCCTAAAAAAATCACACCTCATTTTTTTAGTCGTCGCCGTTATTCTAATTGCCATTTTTTATTTCATGGATTATTCCTTTTTAGATAATTTTACAACACCAGTGGGAACACCAGTTTCAAAAACTGAGAATTTTTCCACCTATTATGATTCGCACCAAGCAAATCCAACTATGGTTCCTACTTATTGTATTATTATTATTATTATAATTGGTATTATCGCGTCATTACGATAAATGTTCTACGACTTGGAATGTTTTCCGCAATCCAGGCAAGTAACGAAAATCGTCGCCGGCTCATCCGCGCTTCGCGTCTGTAATTCATAATAGGTACACCTCTTGGACTTGCATTTCTTACAGGTGAACATATCGGTGGACGCCTGGATATTCGCATTGTATTTGTTCGCATCGCGTTTGATTTTCCTCTCAATCATATCCTTCCAATGTTCAGGATTCATCTCTTGGTGTGTCATAAAGGCAAGGGTCTGCGGCGTCAATTCTTTGTCCTTCAACTGTTTCAACAAATCGTCGTTTTTAAGATTCAAGTATACGGCGCGCAGCCGATCCAAGTAAATCTGTACAAAATAGGGATTCTCCCACTTTTTGATGATTTTCCTATTGGTGGATTCTTTGATAGAATAATTGTAAATTCCCTTCTCCAAGTTCGTCGCCATGTCGGGGTTATTTAGAACCTCAGCGAATTTACCGCGAATTTTTTCGCGAAATGTATCGGCATTCGTAATCGTGCGAAAAGATGGCATTATAAATACTAATGACTATTATGTATTTAGTATTTATATTCATTATCGGAGTTCAATTTTTCATAGTTTATGTATCCACGATTAGACATATTCTTCCTCGGAAAGCTCACTCGTGCAATCCAAATAATTATTCACAAGAACTTCTGGTAGCTGTTGTCCTTGGACCTTTTTATCCTTTGCTGACGCAGCTTTCTTTGTCACTGGTGACTTTGCTGTCTTTTTGGATGAACGGGTCTTTATAACAATCTCTTCCTCCGACGACTCATCACTTTCCTCATCTTCGTCTTCATCCTCCTCCTCATCGTAATCTTCTTCATCCTCATCATCATCCACTACAAAATCATCCTTCACATAACCTTCTTTCGTACGAGGCACGTCTTCGTCTTCATCATCCTCCTCTTCGTCGTCATCATCGTCATCGTCCAAATCCTCAAATCCGCCATACAAATGATCATATACGTTTTTCCATTCATCCTTTGTAATACTTTTAGGCAAACCGTTAGCGCGGTTTACCAAAATACATGATCCGAAAAACAAGACATTATCCAACGGAGGAGGCAGTTCGTATTTGTTCTCCTGACCAGCACGACCATCCGTCTTTCCATAAAGGGCTACCGAGTATGCCTTTCCTTGGATTTCGGCGCCCCATTCGGTTTGAAGTTCAAATCCCGTGGCGGTTTTGAAGCCCGCCTTTTTATAAAGTTCCGCCTCGGAGAAGGTCTTGAGAGCGAGCTCTTTGATCACGCCCGTTTTTTCAATAATCAAAATGTTTAGTGACATGGGTTAGGGTTTTATGCGGACTCGTTTTTATTTCGTTTTATGAAATATATTTTGCGCGGATAATTTTCTTACCGGGGTTCTCAAAATATCTATTTAGAGTATATAGATTCATTTTTTATAGTAAAATGCCTGCCACAAGAAAAAGAAATGTCAATAGAAAACAGAAAAAAGGCAAGGGCAAGGGTCGCGGAAAAACCATGAAGGTGATGATTGTTGCCGCCGTTCCTTGCCACCCTTCTATTATAAAGAAAATGAGAGGAGGAAAAGGAAAAGGGATGCGCGGCGGTATGCATGGTGGCGCATGGCCATTTCCTGATGCTCCTACTAATAATAGTACTCCTACTCCTTCTCCTCAAATTCAAGAAGTAGAATGCAATGGGTTTCAACGAATGTATAAAAGTAATTGCAAGCCTTTTACTTGTCCGCCAGGAGAAACGCCTGGTAAATTATGGGGTTGCAGTCCCATCAAACCAGATGAAAAGGTTAAAGACGCACCCCCGGCGCAATAAGGTAAAACCCACAAAAACATTTCTATTTTATGAATAAATACAAATGTTCTCTTATTTATTCAGAATCATCGGCATTTTCATTCTGGTTCTCTTATTACATCAAGGATGGATCTATCTACAAGATCATTTTTTCACAAAGAACAACAAAAGGGCTCCTTTAGTCAATCGCCAAATTGAAAAATACAAGGCCATCGTGGAAGAAATCCAGAAAAAACAGCAAAATGCGTCAGAGTTCCTATCTGGTGAAGAAAAAGCCGGCATGCAAAATGATTTAGCCACTTTCTTACAAGAAACCGAAAAATTGAACAAAATGGAATAGATGATGAAACGTATATAAACATACCCCTTTTATAGAATACAATCCGCGATGCAAGACACAAAAGAGATCAAGGACCACGATTTATCGGCGTTGGTAAAACGCCTTCCCGAATTTGAACTTTCATATGAAACCATCACGCATACGAAAGTTCCCGATGATTATGATATTGTATTAGCCATTCCCCAAGGGAAGAAATACTTGATATGGTTCACATTTTACGAAGGCAAAGACCGAGCCATTTGGTTGCATTTGAACAAAGAAAAGGAAATACATCGCGGATTTTATCATACCGCAGAAATACCCCGGAAACTCGCACTCGGTACGGTTCTCTATGGAACTCTCCTAGATGACGATTCGTTCTTTGTCATAGAGGACATCTTTTATTATGCGGGTGTGCAGTTGAAGCGGGCCAATTTCAAAGAAAAGGCGAATTTTCTGTATTTGTTTTCGCAGTTATTAAATAAGCGGAATTCGCCCTATGTTCTTCCCTATATGACAACGGATGTGGAGACGTATGGACAGGCGATTATCGGTATTCCGAAAGAAATCGTCGGAAGGGTGGACTATCCCATTCATCGTCTACAATGCCGTAGTTTTCATCAAATTAAACCCTATATGAACATCGGCGTTTCACGCAAAACACAAACTATGACGAATCCGGCAGTTTCTACGAATGTGACGAAGTCGTCTAATAATAAAAAAACGCATGATTTTGATACCATCCCCCTGCGTATAGATTTCAATATGCCTCAATATAGATATCCGACTGTATTCCAGGTAACCGCTGACATACAATATGATATCTATCATCTCTTTGCGTATGGATTTACTGGGCGACCTGTTTATTATGGCCTCGCGTGTATTCCGAATTATAGGACCAGTGTGATGATGAATTCGCTGTTCCGCACCATCAAAGAAAATGCGGATCTGGATGCGATTGAGGATAGTGACGACGAGGACGATTTCCAGAATATTGACGAGGATAAATATGTGAATTTGGAGCGGGTTCTCTTGATGGAATGTATGTTTCATACCAAATGGAAGAAGTGGGTACCGGTGAAGGTTGTAACGAATGGAGATAAGAGGTACACACATATCCGGCGACTTGTTCAGGATAATGTTTCACACATGCAACCGCAAAACCATTATCGTAAACGATAAACGGTAAAACGAAATATTATCGGCGTCTATTATATAAACATGTTCTCCGGAGTATTTAGTGATACAGATAAAAATACAGTGTTGCCAATGATTAAAACGACCGGCACGGAAGGTTCTTCTTATTTATACAATTCACGCGGGGAAGCCGGGTTTACACGACCAACGACTGGTGGTGGTAAACGTAGAACTAAGAAGAGAAATGGAGGTTGTTGGACAAAAAAGAATAGGGGTGGAAAGAGCCATAGACGTCGTCGCTCTAGATATACCCGCACGCGTAAATAAATCTCATATTTTTTATTCATTATAATAAAAGATATGCAAGTACAAGTATCTTTAGGAGAAGCGATTGATAAATATAGCATTTTATTAATAAAGAAGGGACAAATCAAGAATGATTCTAAATTGGCAGAAATTAATAAAGAATTGTCTGCGTTAAACGGATGTAAAGATTATATACAAAACTATCCATTTTATTTCAAGTTGCTCGTTTATGCGAACAAACGAATATGGGATCTGACGGATGCGATTAAATCTATTACTAGAGATCATGCCGATTTTGCGAATATTGCCAATGAAATCTTTGAATTCAACCAAAAGCGGTTCCGAATCAAAAAAATATTCAATTTATTATCGGATTCATCCATCAAAGAGCAGAAAAGTTATGCGGAAACTCATTGTAGAATCGTCGTCGCCGACGAAAATATTGCCCTGAAAAAAATCCCCGAGATCCATTTTTTACTTTTAGAATACGACTGGATCTCTTTTGAATCTCCTGTTAGTGACTATCTAAAAACATTATTCAATTCTCCCACAATTCTTTATCAGGATGATTCCGTGCCAACAAACACGATAAACATTGCAGACGTAAATATAAGAAAAGAAACCGCAGATATTTTTCATCTTTCTCCGATTGTTTATGTTGGATCGGGTTCTCTCGGTGATTTTATCCATCAATTATCCGTCATCAACGAAATGTATAGGAAAACGGGACAAAGAGGTGTCTTATATATTTCAGAAATGTGGTGTAGATTCGCGTTTGGTGTTGAGCGTGCATATAAAGATACATATGATCTAATCATGGGCCAAGAATACATAGAAGATTACCAAATATATAACGGACAGAATTATGATATTGATATCAGCGCTTGGCGAAAACGCCCCGATCTATTTCATACAGGAACATGGTACAGAACATTCAACACTATTTATGGGGTGGAATGGGCGAGCAATCCATGGTTAACTATTCGCTATGACGATAAATGGGCCGACCGTGTGCTAATCAATACGACGTTTCGCGACATAACTAATATAGATTTCAAGGCTGTGTATGAGAAACACGGGGAGAATGAAGGTTCTTTGCTTTTTATTACAAACAGCGAAAAAGATTATGCGGAATTTAAAAAAACGTATGGTATAGATATTCCTATCTATATGCCCGAATCACTTATGGATGCGTGCATCGCCATCCGATCATGTAAACTCTTTATCGGTGGACTTTCTGCATTTTTGACGGTTGCCCATGCGTGTCATTCCGTTCCCCATGTAATCGGATTATCCAGCTGTGAATCTGAAATCGTTCGTATGTTAGAACTAGATAGGATTATACCCACGGCGCGATATACTCTATGATTTTTCTATTTCATTTTTTCAAGAAAACAGAATAAAGAATTGCCGATCACTTTATATAACATTATTGACAATGACCACCCCCTTATTTACCTTGTTGAAAACGTGTAGGATATGTCATAGCGAGAAATTACAAGATGTCATTCATTTGGGCGAACAGGATATTACTTCGCGATTTCCTGTTTACGGGGACTATAGCACTCCCAAAACACCAATTGATCTCTGTCTATGCGGTCACTGCGGACTTTTACAATTGCGACAAACCACGAATTCAACCGAGATGTATGAACACGAATATGGTTACCGTTCGGGTATTAATAATACGATGAGGGGTCATTTGAAATCTTATCAAGCGGAGATTCTTAGTAAGGTTGTATTGAATCCGGGGGACGTCATCGTGGACATCGGAAGCAATGATTCCACCATGTTACAATACTATTCGTCCGATTTAAAACGAATCGGTGTTGACCCCACTGGAAAACAGTTCAAAGAATTCTACGGCGATGTGGAACTTGTGGAGAACTATTTCACGAGCGCCAATTTTCAAGCCGTTTATGGCGACGTGGTCAGATGTAAGGTGGTTTCTTCCATATCCATGTTTTATGATTTGCCTGATCCTGTTCAATTCGCCCGGGATATTTACGATATCCTAGAAGATGACGGTATTTGGACTTGTGAGCAAAGTTATCTAGTCACCATGTTGGAGCGTAAGTCATTTGATACGATTTGCCATGAACATTTGGAATATTATGCGCTGCATCAGATCAAGGAAATTGCAGATAGAGCCCATTTCAAAATCATAGATGTGAAATTCAATGAATGTAATGGTGGTAGTTTTCGCATCTATTTTGCCAAACAAGATTCTTCGCGTTATTCTGAATGTGCAGATTTAATTGCGGAAATTCTTCGTGTTGAGAATGCATACGGCGTTCGTGATCCCGAGACTTACATGCGATTTATGCGAGATTGTGACGCGGAAATGAAGAAGCTGTGCGATTTTGTTGACGCAATCAACGCAAATGGAAAAGAAATATGGTTGTATGGTGCATCTACCAAAGGTAATTGTTTGCTGCAATATGCGAATATTGGCGAGAACAGAATCAAATATGCAGTGGAGCGTAATCTCAAGAAGGTCGGTAAAATGACTTCTAGTGGAATTCCAATCATCAGTGAAGAAACCATGCGGAAATCTCCTCCAGCCTATTTATTGGTTCTCCCGTGGCATTTCCGGGATGAAATTATTACACGTGAGAAGGAGTTTTTGGATGGTGGTGGACAAATCGTATTTCCTCTACCCGAGTTGGAGATTGTTTCCGCCAAGCCAAAAGTCTTGGTCACTGGGTGCGATGGTCATTTGGCGCATTATTATCGCGAAGAATATGGAAAGACATATACATTGTATGGAATAGGACATGCAAATGAGTCCTATCAATCGGACATTCTAAAATTCTACATAGATATGACCGACGAGGTTGCATTGGAACATGTACTCACGATTATTCGTCCCGATACCATTATCCATCTTGCCAGTATTTCCAGTTCCATCAAGGCATTTCATAATCCCATTACGACAATAAAAACAAACGGGCTTGTTGCAGCACAGATTGGTGATATTATCCATCGTCATGCATGGAAAACACGCATGTTTCATGCCTCCAGTAGCGAGATTTATAAGGGCCATGTACAATACAAAGTGGGCGAAGACGATACACATATGTCTCACTTACATCCCTATTCCATAGCAAAAATCATGGGCCACACCATGATGGATTTTTATAGAAATGTTCATGGATTACCCTTTTCCAATGGCGTCATTTTCACCACTGAATCACCCTATAAATCAAAGGATTTTCTCTTAAACAAGGTGGCGGATCATGCGACAAGATGGAAACAAGAGATGAAACCGCTCTATTTGGGTAACCTGGATTCCTATAGAAATATGCTGCATGCCAAAGATGTTGTTCGTGCGATTGATATTATTATGCAACAAGCGGTCGGCGCGGATTATTTGATCTGTGGCGATTCCAGTGTGAAAATATTTGACTTGGTGGTAGAGATTTATGCTAAGAATGGAATCCACTTGATGAAAGATGGCCAAACTCTCTATGATATTGATACTTCGGCACCAGTTGTGGTTATTGGAAAAAATATGCGCGAAACAGATACGACGATTATCAATATAGATGGAGAAGCAAAAAAACTCAGAGAGTTGGGCTGGGCGCCCGAGTTTTCCATCCATGATATTTTATTGGATATTACAAAGGGGCACTAGAAGAAATCGCCTTCAGTGACGGTTCCATCTGTGCTAGTGATTTTTCCGAAACCATGTGGGTAGCGGTTTTCACCAATATCACCAAAATACGACGATGTTTTTGTGATAATTTTTCCATGCAGGCAATTGGAGTCGGTCCAGTAGCCGATGACCCGAATATCATCATCTACCCATGTAAGAGTTCCTTGACCATTGGCTTCGCCGTGTCGCATTTCGCCGATATAATGGACCTTTAGGATTTTTTCGCCGAATGGTTTCCAATGGATAAAGTCTGCGTATCCGTGATATTGGTCATCTTTCCATCCTCCTATGTAAATGCAGGGCCTGTCGTACATCTTGAAGTTTAGGGTTCCGTGGCCATTACGGCGATTATTTAGGATTTTCCCTTGATATAAGGAACCATCCTCGTATGTTTTTGACATTTCAGGATTCATTATGTATGTTAAATAACATCGCAACATTTTTTCAATTTTACGTTTCCATGCCCAACTAAAAACAATTCGGTATGCAAAAAAAAACATTCTATTAATATATAATGTCTGAAACTAAAGAAAGTACTTCGAAAAAAGGAACGCCTCAACAAATTAAGGATATAAATAAACAATTAAAAGAACAGATAATAAATCTAAGAGAATCTATAAGAAGAAATTCCGAATTACTTAATTATAGAGTAGATACAGATAGGAGCGACATTGGAATTAAAGAATTATCCGATCATATCAATGAACAAGAGAATTTACTAGAGAGTACGATTGCTGAACTAAAATCTGCAGGTGATGATACATCTGTTGATCTATTTTTTCATATTAAAAAATTAAAAAATACACAGATGCGTGATTTTTACACAATGAATGCGGAAATTGCAAATCAACTTGCAACATTTGAAAGGTTTCCTTTTAGTGCCAAACAAACAGAAGAACTATTAAATCGTCTCGTTGATTCACTTTTATTGATTATTATTATACAATTTTATTTTTCTATTAAATATGCAGGACCAACAACATTAAAATATTTATCCCTAACAATAAAACATTTATCCCGGTTTATTGCCAAATTATTATTGCCATTTTTACCATCAATCGGTTCAGAATTTATAGATCAAATCATCGGAATCATCGGATCTATTCAATCGAAGAATCCTATTGACGTGCACGTAATAAACGATATTGAAAAGAACATAAGGGATAATTTTGTTATTCCGTCGGATGTTTATCGTGAAAGCGAAACTTCGCTAACAAGTCACGATTCAAGAAGATTTATAGAAGGTTCAGAAACAACTGCGAAAAAAATGGTTGAAAAGGATAGAGCTAACATAGATGCTGTGTTGCAAAGGGTGGGAAACCCCCCAACCCGAGAAAGCAGAGGCCCAAGCAGAGGCCCAAGCAGAGGCCCAAGCAGAGGCAGAAGCCGAAGCCCAAGCAGAGGCACAAGCAGAGGCCCAATCAGAGGCAGAAGCCCAAGCCGAAGCCGAAGCCGAAGCAGAGATAAAAAAAGACCCAGTACCGCTGGAGGCAAATCCCGCCGCACAAAAACAAGGAAAAACAAACACTAAGTAAAATGATTGAATATATTCTTTCAATCATTTTATGAAATTACATAAACATACCCATTCTGGACCCGCGTCTACTACCACGGAAAGGTACATTTCCAGCCCGCAGATCAAATGTGCTATTTTGCGCAGGATTGGGCGCCGTATTCGTAACAAAACCATTGACTGTGACGAATCCAGTCGCCTCATCCAAACTGTATTGTAAGTTTTGAATCGTGAAAATTCCATCATTCGTTTCCGACAAGAATTTATCAAACTCTCCGCGATTTACTAAGCGGTGAAGACCGTCTTTTAGTTGCATGATATCTTTATGCATGATGGGATAAAATTGGCTTCTATCAATGGTGATTCCGGCAGAAGCCGCACGCTTTTGCAAGAGGTTATCTTCGTACCCCCATGCCCAGAAATTGGGGAATCCATTGATGCGTTCAAAATCACCCGCCTTGATGGAAACTATACCTCCCAGTGTATAGGTATATCCGTAAAAGTGCTTGATTACGCCAGGAGTGGTTTCGTAATTCAAAAAGTTCTTTGAATATGGCATTGTGTCCACATCATTAAAAACAATCGTGATGTTTTTGTAATCATTGGGGTACTTGTTTTTAATAGCCAAGAAACCGATGTTTTTCATTCCGCCACGGTTGAATTCACGTGCGTCGTTTTGGTGAATAATCCAGATTTTATAGTCTGAAGGAGACATGTCTTCCAATACCTTGGTCATTTGTGTTTTGAAAAACTCTAGGTGTTGTTGTCTGTCGCGGTAAGGGACGATAAAGATGATTTTGGGGACGGTTTCCAAAGCAACAGGCTGCTCTACTGCAACAGGCTCCTCTACCGCGGCAGGCTCTTCCTCCACAACAGGCTCCTCTACCACAGGCTCCTCTACCACAGGCTCCTCAGCAACGGGTTCTTCTACAACGGGCTCCTCTACTACAACAGGCTCCTCTACTACAACAGGCTCCTCTACAACGGGCTCCTCTACTACAACAGGCTCCTCTGCAATGGGTTCTTCCACCGCTACAGGCTCATCTACAACGGGCTCATCTACAACGGGCTCCTCTGCAACGGGTTCCTCCACCACAACGGGCTCTTCCGCTGCAACGGGTTCCTCAGCAACAGGTTCCTCCTCTGTAATTTCCAACGTTATATTTTCGTTATTAGGCTCTTCTTCCATTTACAAAATATATATTAGAAACACAAAAAAATAATACTAAACATACACGATGGTTTTCTACAAAGATTTAGATTTACTCGGAATATTTATCTAAAATACACTTCGGGATCAATGTGGTTTTAAATGACTCCAATTTCTTGAAACATTTATTGATCGTGACCTCACTCACACCACAGACATGTTTGATATCCGTTTTACTAATGGATAAATTACAATTATTCGCGACAAAATACAGGATTCCACAGGCAATTGCGTGCGGGATATTATCCGTGATGATATTATTCTGCTCCACCTTTTTCGCCACAAATTTCGCCACCATCGTAAGCTCACTCGTAAAATTCAGTCTGCTACAATAACGGTCTATGAATGCACTCGGCAAAGTCGTGCATAAATCCGTTTTCATTTCAGGGTCCACATTTCGCTCAATATTATACAAAATATTCACCGCCATAGAGCATCCATTCGTCGCACTCGTCTTATCCAGCTTGAAGACTTCGGCAATTTCATAGGCAGTTCTCGGACAACCGTTCAGGCGACAGGAGATATAAATTGAAGCGGCTTTGATACCATCGCGGTTCATCCCACGGAACATTTTTTGCTCCGAAATGTCTTTATGAATAATCATGGCATAGTCTATGAATATCTTCGGAATCCCCGCATTCTGTGCCATCACCGTAATAAACTGGAACTCGTCATAGAGTGATTTTTCTTTATGGGGCATGGATTGCCACTCTGTCCATTTCCGAATCTTCTTCATTTCGTATGACGATTTATTATTACAGAGTACTTTGCACCCAAACGACGATTCCACGAGAAGAGGATTGATCGGATTTCCACAACGGGTTGGATCATTCGCGTTCTTATCCTCTGCACCATAAAATCGCCATTCAGGGGAATAATCCAGAGTATCACGACAAATCCAACCACATGCCTTATTCGTACAAGTGGGATAACCAATATCCATGATCATCATGGTGGATTCACAAAGAATACATAGGTCTTGTTCGGGTGCTGATTTTATGTTCGGTGGAGAGGAGATGGACGCAGTATATAGGCATTCGGCGTCTTCCAATTCGGTCTTCTTATCATTATCAAAGATATCCCATAGTTTATTCTTTTCCATAGCCGTCATGGTTCGCTTCTTTTTCTGTGTTTTGGAATAATTATGTGGCGCTGTTTGTAATAATCTTGGACTGGAATTTTGTTCTTCTTGTGGAGGAGGAAGTAGCGTTATTTCCGATATATCGGAATCGGAATTATTGCTAAATGATTTTTCGGGCGTTTCCAATTTCGGGGTTGGGGTTTTCTTTCGTTTTATCTTGATTACCATATGACCAACCACACCCTGACTATTTAGAGATTTACTTTCTAATGTTTCCTCCATGGGAGTTATCTTCCATTCAGATAAATTATCCCGAATTTCAAACGCATTCGTCTGGTCTTTCACCAGAGAATCATTTGCTTCAGTCGCCGTATTATTTGCTTCGGTCGCCGTATTACTTGCTTTTCGCTTTATTTTGATAACAAATTTTTGCATAGCTTTTGTCATAGTTTTAGGTGAGCATTTTGTTTTCAATTTTTCGCACTCTTCTATTCTTTTCTAGCTGTATTTTAAGAATAAGAATATTATTTTATTAATTAATGAGTATATCACAAATCATTGAAGGTTTAGGTAGTGTAGAGTTAGCACTTGGATTTAATGAGGAATTTCAGAAACTTATTGATAAATATACGGGAAAATTTAATAATGTGATTAACCAAATCCGTACAGCAAATGCAAAGCTAGATATTATTTCGGATTTATATGCCAAAAACCTGGAGAAACAGATTACACGAAACGAGATGGAAATATATAAAAATACAAACGAAAATAATGCTGTTTTATTCAAAAAACCTGTTAATAAAAATGCACTACGCGAAGGAAAAGATGAAATATATAAATACGAAATGGACAAGGCGAAAAAATATATAAATGACAAAAAAAATCAATTGATCCCCGATGTAGGCGTAATGTTATCAGAGGTAAACGATCTTAAAGGGTTTGCTGAGGGTTTTGGAAAAAAAAAATATGGCGAGGACTTTATCAAGAATATTGCAAGCGGAAAAATAATAGCGAACCCTACTACATCAAAAAATAAAGAGAATACTGGTGGAAATAACGAAGAAAATAAAACTGAGTCGTTGAAAGAACATGATGTAACTAGTGAAGATAATCCTAATATGTCACTAAGAGATCTTTCTGAACTTGACCTGCCAGAAGCACAAAGAGATTTTAATAAAAAGTACATTAAAATGTCAGATGCCGAATTTTTTGAACGCTACTTGCCTAAGTCAACGCGTCCCGATTTTTTTACGCTAAATGGTGAAAAATCACAGAGACAACATTTAACCGAATTCTTTAAATGTATCCAAGATGATCCAAAAAAAGATTATGACTTGGAAAGAGATTCTTCTGACGAACCGAACACTAAAATAATCAACTTAGGTGGTTTTATAAATCCAGTGTTAAATCTATGTAACTCACCTATGCCAACTCTGACAGCAACGACTATTTTTATATCAAATAAACGGATGGCCATTTTCAAAGAGGGGGACGAATTTTATTTAAAATTAAAGGGCGATTCATCACCACAATGGTATACTTGTAAAAAAACCGAATTATACAGAGACATTGATAGTATGTTTGGGAATCCATTAGGTGATGATTCAGAGCAGATGGAAGTAAAAATTAGAATAACATTTGATAGAAAGGGAAAGGAAGAATCTTATAATATTAAAGAATTATGTGAATTAAACGAAGGAAGTAATTCATACGCTACAAACCCTCCATTTACACAAGAAATAAAATATATGCAGCACCCAGTATGTTTGATAAAAAAAAGATTCCCACCGCAATCTAAAGTGGGTGGAAAAAAAACAAAAAAAAGACGACGTAATAATCGTAAGACTATGAAAAAGGCGCGACGAAAATCAGGTATTCGGCGTAAATGAGACCACCTTTTTCTCCAACTTCTCAAACATATCATTATTATAAACAAGCTGTCCATTGGGCCGATAATTGGAAATCGGGTTGAACTGTTTCTTCTCCTTTTCACCACCGGAAGACTGATTTTGAGAACCCGGACGATTAAATATACCCGAATTCGGATCATTCGTTTCTTGGTCAGTTCCATGATCAATAATTTCACCCCTCTCATTGATCGTCTTTCCCGTCTGTTTTTTGAATTCACTTCTTACATAAGACGGTACCCAATGATTCCATGATATAAACAGCGTATTCGGATGAACATACCGAACATGGAAACCATTATCCTGTAGTTTTGTTACTAAATATCCGATACAATCGCTCTTATCGTAGAGTGGTTCTCCAAATATATATTCGGGAACTGTGAACCAGACATGTTTTTCGGAGATCTTGTTTTTTCCCGTTGTTGTTATTCGCTTATGCGCACGGTTCAACAGCTTATTGAAAATGGATAGCTGTTTCAGTTCCCTCTGTTTCTTTTTCTCATATAAATCATCAATATTGAGTTTTTTTTGTGCTTCGTCGTCGTCGGTGAATAAAAAACAGGCCATCGGAATCCAATAATATAATGGAAACAGAAAAAATATAAACGATTTTTACCATTTATATTTATTGCAATATGTCAGAAAAAGAAGATCATTTTGAAGAACAAGATCTAAAAGTGGAACCGGAACCGGAACCAGGATTAGAGAACCCCCCTCCCAAAAAGATCCGACATTTGGCTATTTCCGGCGGAGGGACCATCGGACTCATCTTTTATGGTGCTTTAAAAGAAAGTAATCTCAGTGGTTTATGGAATATTGAAGATATTGAGACCATCTATGGAACATCCGCAGGAACTATTATTGCAGTAATAATTGCTATGAATTTTGATTGGAAAATCATAGACGATTATATCATCAAGCGGCCATGGCAGAATGTATTTCAAATCAATATGAGCCAGGTTCTCTCCTCTTTTCATGAGCGGGGAATCTTTGGCATAAAAATCATAGAACAAATATTTCAACCCCTGTTTTCCGCCAAGGATATGTCAATGGATATTACCGTGGAAGAATTCTATCAAAAAACGAAAATAGATATTCATATGCTAACCACGAATATTAATACTATAGAGTTGATAAATATTTCACATAAAACCCACCCCGAATGGCGTCTCATAGACGCGGTATATTGTTCTTGTGCTCTACCTATCTTATTCAAACCACTTATTATAGATTCAGCGTGTTATTGCGATGGTGGATGTCTGCGAAATTATCCAGTGTTAGATTGTATTGCCGAAGGCGCGGATCCCGATGAAATTTTCGGTTTGTGTAAACATTCCAAAATGAATCCCTCATCTAGCCAGGTCAATGCTGATTCGTCATTCTTTGATTATTTGTATAGCATCATAAGTAAGATTTTTTTGGTACACCTTTCTCCCAAATTTGTACCTATCAAATATGAGCTTATACTTGAAATACCCATTACAAGTATAAGTGATTATTTTAATAGCATAAACTCGCCTCAAGAGAGAGCGAAATTGATTGAAATTGGCAAAGATGCAATTACTCAAGCAAAGTGGTGTAATAATGATGTCGTTACTGTGAATTAATCTCTATTCGTGATTTGATTTTATTCATTCAATATTGCTTCCACGAATTGTTCCAGTGAATTCTCCTTAATTTTCGCGTCAAAATCGTAAACGGTACCGTCTTTCAGTAATTTGATTGTGGGAAAACCAGAAATATTATATTTATTAATATAGGTCATAACTTCAGAATCATCTTCGTTTGTGCAATCTACACCCTTGCATCTCAATACATAATCACCAATTTCGCGACCATCGTATCCAGATTCTAGGAAGCTTTTCCATTCAGGCAAAGCAGTCTGGCAATGAGGGCACCATTCAACATGGAAAAAATACAAAATGGCCTCAGTGTCACCCATATTTGCATTTGCTGTATCCGAGTATTTTGCCTTTTTTGACTCGTATTTTTTTGCATAAAACGTATCGTATGCATAATATGCGCCTATTGAGAAAATTAACAAGCAAACGAATGCTATAATAAAGTAATAATAAGGAGCGATTAAATCACTTAAAGCTGTTAAAAACGCCGACATTTGTATATTATCTGGATACATAAATCTCTATTTATGGACGAATTCTTCTATTAGCGAAATGTCTAAAACGTGGCTAGACCTTGAAAAGTCTCATTATGACGCGCTTCTACCTAAATGAACAATGGCGCAAATAATACAAAGATTTCGCAAATATTCATACATTCATTCGTTCTCCAATGAAGCCCCGTATTCATTATATTACTATTGCTACCATGCCGCATATCATTCTTGATATTATTAAGCATCGTGCGGAATCTCAGTGCGAATCTGTTCTCATTCTCGGACAAGACGAAAAACGTCCGATCGGCTGGCAATCCACCGGTAATTTCGGAGCAAAACTTATTCATGTCCATTCTTTTCTTCAACGCAATGATCTATACGGTGATGATATAGTATTATTCACAGATGCATATGATGTTATTTATTGTGGTGATCTTACACAAACCGTCGCGCGGTTTGAAGAAATGAATGTGCCGATTCTCTTTGGAGCAGAGACAACTTGTAATCCCGATGCCGAAGTGAGTAAAAAATATCCCAAATCAATAGGCGATGTGGAGTTTCCTTATTTAAATAGTGGTCTTTTTATTGGACGGGTATGGGCATTGAGACAATGCATGGATAACGCGACATTTAGCGATTCCGATGATGACCAGCGGTTCTGGACAAACCAGTTTTTGAAAAATCGCGACCTTATTCATCTTGATTACGAAAACAAACTCTTTTTGAATACATTTGGTGTAGATTTGGAGCTCATTACATGGAATGGACTATATTCATATTACCGAGACCGCAACCCGATGTTTGTTCATGTGAATGGCCCGGATAAGAATGATTTGCGTAAATTCGTGCATTAGGTTCGTGCATTAGGTCGTACAATAGGTTCGTGCATTAAGATATGTCTAGGACTTTGGGAGGGGGTAAAAAGAAATCTCTGTATATTATAACAAGACACCTTACTTGTCATAATAGAAAATAAAATAAGAACAAATGCCGACAAATAAGACACGAAAATATCACACATACAATGCATCTGATTATAATAGTGGTGACGGAATGCTCACTGCGGTATGGGGACCGAGCATGTGGCATTTCCTACACACAATGAGCTTTAATTATCCGGTTAATCCAACGGATAAAGATAAAGAGAATTACCGGGATTTTGTTCTTAGTTTACAAAATGTTCTCCCCTGTGGTAAATGTCGTAATAATCTGAAACGCAATTTCAAGACGTTACCACTTACAATGAAAAATATGAAAAGCCGGGCAACCTTTTCGCGATATATGTACCGACTACATAATGTCGTGAATAGAATGTTACATAAAAAAATCCGCCTTTCTTATAACGATGTGCGCGAACGATACGAGCATTTTCGCTCTAGATGTACAAAGTCGCTTTTACAAAAAACGAGAAAACGAGGCCCGAAAGCACACGACGAAAAAGGTTGCACTGATCCTCTTTATGGAGAAAAATCCAAGTGCATTCTAAGAATTGTTCCGCAAACAGAAAAGTGTGAAACTTTAGAAATAGATGATAAATGTATCAAACATCGCGCATCCGAAAACCATGGATGAACATTCCGTTGCCGTTTCGGGTAGGGTGAGAAAAATATATATCAAATATATAATACGGATATTGTATAATGAATCAGGATAATAAAACCAAAGAACTGAAGGTTATAAAAGATCCGAAAGAAAGAGGTAAATCGGAAGAAACAGAAGAAACGGAAGAAATAGAACAACTAAACATAGATACAATTAGTATAAATAATGGGGATGACGATCATGGAGACAAGCGAAAGAAGAAGACAAATAAGGCAAATAACACAAATAAGGAGCATGTTGTCCCATTTTGGTCGGAATCCCCCGAGGTTCTCTTTGATAAAGATTCATTTATGGAGATTTTCCCTAGCGAAAAAATGCTGTACAACCAAAAACTGAACGCGATTACCCGCATGATCCTAATTTTAACCGTCATCGTCTTTATAATAGCCAAGTCCATACAAACCATTCTGATTTCCGCCCTGACTCTATTCGCAATTTTTATATTACATCATTATCATTCCAAGGACGAGACCGAAAAAGAAAGGAAAAAGCGGGCGGCTTTAGAGAACTTTGTTGTTTCCAAGCCAGTGGAAGACTATTTTAAATATAATAACTTGGATATTCCTGATAATCTTTTTCATAAACCGACATGGGAGAACCCATATTCCAATGTGTTGAATTCCGACATCTATTATAACCCTGAAAAAAAGCCCGCGCCTCCCGCATTTAATACGAGCGTCAATGATGATATTTTGAAACAGGCCAAACAACTTGTAGTAAACGCCAATCCCGACCAGCCAGATATTGCCGATAAATTATTCAAGGATTTAGGTGATCAATATGTTTTTGAACAATCTCTGCGACCATTCAATTCCGTCGCTAGTACTACCGTTCCCAATGATCAAAGCGCATTTGCTGAATTCTGTTATGGTAGTATGGTCTCTTGTAAGGAGGGTAATCAGTTCGCCTGTGTACGAAACCTCTCTAGACATACAAATTACTAGGAGGTTTGATAGACCTTAAGGTCTATCCGTGGTTTTTAAGCTTCGCAAAATCCAAATGGATTCCGCTTCGCTTAAAAAACCGTGGCTAGCTGCTATCTCTTTCACAGACGAATTTCATTCGTCCACGAAAAGAGATTAAGGTCATTTAGGATTTATTATTATATTCTTCTCTCTTTATATAATAATAATGTTCGCCAATAATTCGTATTCCTTTAATGAAATGGGTCGCATGGGCGCCGATCCTGCCGATAATAGCCAGAGAACTGTGCAAAATACACGGTTCGCAAATTATACCGTTGCATCATTCCAGCCTTCCAATACATCCGATGAACAAGTAAAATTTAGTAGTGAAATTCCTACGATGATCGTTAGCACGACCGGAGTTTCTAGCTCTGTCATTGACACCAACTCGTTTTTATTACTTGATGTAGAACAGCGCGCCGTTGACAAACTTTCATTACAACAGCGCCCCTTTCTCACGATTCCTTTCTTGGGTCGTGGTAACGTGGATCCTGATACGGAAACGGCCCTTCTTGTCGGTGAAAATGCGAATATGAAGCGCAGTGAGCAAACCATTATGGATAAATCTTTCATGCCATATTCTCAGCTCATTCTAGATCAGAATCAGGTGAATGACCCCGCAGGAACGATTCAGGAATTGTCCATGGATGGATGGTACCGTGGTGGAATGAATACTCGTAATACGGATGCTCCTGCAAAACAGGCGTAAGAACTATGTGTTTTCGTGTTTGTCTATCTCTTTCACAGACGATTATAATTCGTCCACGAATAGAGATTAAATAATCATATAGAGATTTATTCATATTTTCATTATAATTTATTATACATTTCCATGTCTTTGCGAGAACTGTATAATACGGATTACGTGGTCTCCTATCAAACGAATGAGGAATACCGTGATTGCTTGCGCAAAGTTTTCTTTATGAAAGATGTTGACTCGGATTGTAACGATTTTGCCGATGAAGAAACCCGCGATGAATTGAATTATGACGAGGATACGCTTTCCACGGTCATGGATCTCATCTTGGAAAAAACTCTCGGAATTCCGGCCTTTGATGAACTGTATTTGTTGGGCGCCGCCAAAATGATATCGGAATCCAAGGATATTGGGATGGTCATTCTCATGAGTTATGATTTTTTTCCATGGTTTCATTTGTGTTTAGGTCATTTTTTGAGAACCGGCGAACTTTCTACCACGGATTCGGTGTTTTTGGATTTGAAGGCACGGTTATGATAAAATATTTCATCTTTTTTTATCGGTTAATAATATATTAATATAAACTAACGATGGCATCTACCCGAAACAAAAATTCCCCAGGCGATTACCAATTAGAGCAAAAATCCAATCGGGGCGTATTAGATTATCATGGATTAGAGAACTATGCTGTTCCACAGGAGACTATGTTCCCCGGAAATAGTTTGCTCACCGGAAGGATGGGAGCAATGAAACTATCTAATAATTTTTGTGATATAGAATCCGAATTACGCGGGATCGGCTCCACGAATTTGGTAAACCCTACTGCGCCTCCCAAGATTGAGCTGAAATATTTACGGTCGCTTACCATGTCAGATCGTGGTTCGTTGATTCTTCCCGATGATTTTGTTGTTGAACCCAATCAGCGCCCTTCTATGCAATAGGTGGGTTTCCATGCAATAAACAATTGAAATGGTGATAAAACAAAATAAAAGGATTTTTGAGAACCATAGAATAGAAAGTTCTCAAAAATGAAAAAATATGTTTACGCGATTATTAAAATTCCTTTGGAGATTACTAGCGAAGATGGTTATGAACCATTGACCGAATATTCTGCGATTTCTTTTGAAGAATGCGCCGAATTACCCGAAAAAACAATGTCTGCGACAAAGACCAAATTTCGGGATTTTTTGAAGAATATCACAGGGTCTTCCGATGTGGAAGAAGCCGAACTTACCGAAAAAGAATCAGAAGAAACTACTGTTGTGGAGCCCGAAGTCAATGAAGTGAAATTAGTCGTTTTGAAATCGGATATCAAGCAGCAAAAATCACCACGCGTGAATAGTTCATTTAAACAACGCGCTCGTACGAACCTTCGGCGTACGGCTCGCGTAAACACGTAATTTATTTGAGCGAGTAGTACGTTTTTTTATTTTTCGGGTTTTTCTTCTTTGTTTTCCCCCTTCTTCCTTTTTTATTCCATATTTTCTGGCAATGTCTGGATGACGTTCTGCAATTTCTCTATTCTCCTCTACAATATCTGGATATCTTTCTGCAAAATCGGCATCGGCTCGTTCTTTCAACGAAGGATCTTGTTCTTCACTTATTTTTTCAAATGAATTTCTCACGTCCATCTTCTGTTTTCGTATATTCTTTAAATCATTCTTTGCTTTTTCCAATTTCTTAGAAATACGTTCAAAATCGGCTGATCTTGTCAATATTGTACTGAATACATCTGCTATATCTTTATCAATTTCTGCATGTTGTTTTTTTGGTGCAGTTCTACGCTCTTCTCTTAATGAGTCACTGACATCAATTTCTTTCGCTAGTACAAGTTTCATTTGATGTACACCGATTTGTGCACTTGTTACTTCTCTTTTTTTTTCTATTTCTTCATGTGATAATTCCTTCAGTTGTTCTCTTAATCCGTGTATTTTTTTTCGTAGTGTTTTTCGTTCTTTTATAGTACTAATACGGTTATTTCTGGGTTTATCAACCGCACCGAGTGAAAAATGAGTAATATGAGGTAAAGTGGCAGGTTGAACTGTAGGTTGAATTGGAGGTTGAACTTGAATATTAGATTGAAGAGGAGGTAAAGCGGCGGTTCTATTCATTACTGCGGGAAGAGGAGGTAAAGCGGCGGGTCTATTCATTACTGCGGGAGGAGGAGGTAAAGCGGCGGTTCCATTCATTACTATGGGTACTAATGGTTCCTTACTTCTTTTTCGTGTTGTTCTATTATTCATTTATATATAATCACAAAATTATATATCCAGCAAATGAGAATACTTACATCTGAGCATTTTCGCCAAAACATCTGCCCGCACAATATTGTCCCGTTTCAGTAGTTCCGCACCTTCTTCTATAAAATCCTTCGCCGCTCTCAAAATCCTCTCTGCTTCCCTATAAGCATCCTCTATCAATTTCACTACCTCATCATCCACGATGGCTAAATATTTCTCACTCTTGGATGGATAAATCAATGTCTCCCCCATTCCATAAAACAAAATCATCTTTTCCGCCAATTTCAGCGCCTCCGAAAAATCATTGATCGCCCCCGTCGTCACCGAGACATTATAAAAGACCTCCTCTGCAATTCGTCCACCTAGTAAAATCATCAAGTGTTCAAACAGCGATTCACGAATGAAAATCGGCTCGTCCGATGCCTCAAACACCGTATATGCCGGGCTATTCGGTGACGACAAATTGATTACCACCTTGGACATTTTACTATGATGTTTGGATAGCAGACCGAGAACCGCATGTCCCAATTCATGAATCGCAATATGATCTATAATATCCTCACTAAACTGATGTTCGGTCGGTTGCCACCCAACCATCATCTTATTCATAATCATATCAATATCATCCCGGGATATCATCTCACGGTTACAACGCAGAGCATTCAACATGGCCTCGTTCACGACGTTCTCAATTTGTGCTCCCGATAAGCCGGTGGTAATATCAACTAGGTCAGCAATGGAAATCTTGGCGTCATAGGGTTTCCCACGCGTATGAATTCGTAAAATGGCCTCTCTTGTTGCCCTATCCGGATTCGCTATAAAAATCCGCTTATCAATGCGTCCTGGGCGGACCAGTGCGGGATCCAACAGGTCTGCCCTATTCGTAGCCCCCACTACAAAGATTCCCGCCGTCGTATTGAATCCATCCATCGCCACCAATAGCTCATTCAGTGTACTATCTCTCTCTGAATTGGATTGCTCTCCCTCTCCTGAACGGCGCCTACCTAATGCATCAATTTCATCTATAAAAATGATAACCGGTGTATTTTTCCTGGCCAATTCAAAGAGCTCGCGGATTCTAGCCGAACCCACGCCCACATATTTTTCTTGAAATTGAGAACCCGAAACAGGAATGAATGAAATCCCGGCCTCTCCTGCGAGAGCCTTGGCCATCATGGTTTTACCATTTCCTGGTGGTCCCTCAAAGATGAGCCCCTTGGGTATGCGCACATTGTATTTCGTATATTTCGTGAAATTCGCCAGGATATCCACACATTGTGCCAGCTCTTGCTTGACCGAGTCATAACCACCTACGTCCACGAACTTGATTGGATGTTCCGAAATGACTTCAAAGTTCTCGGATTTTCTCCTTCTTGCACTTCCGCGCTTGGAGACTCTGAACCGTTCAAATGTGTCTTCATCATTATCGTCATTGTAATTGTTACCATTATCTATGCGCAACGGCTCAAATTGAATATTACCGATTCCGGGTATTCCTTGAATACCATTTCGTCCAATGATGATGCGGACGCGAGGTGTTGCCGATGTGTTTTGTTGCATGGATTGGGTTAGGTTTAATGCTTCTTCCAATTCTAGCATTTTATCATCCAAATCCCCGCCAAGTATGGCCACATCACGATCTTTCGTATTATTCATAGAGTTCAATCTGCGTAATGATTGCTCGTAATAACTGTTTGATAGTGGATATCTACGACGCCTATAATATTCCAACATGGCACGCTTTTTCATATCATCCTCGTCGTCGTCATCGTTTGCATTCATATATAGTTGGTTTGGTCTAAGTTTAGTGAACGATTGAATGATTCGCTTATCGCTTCGCTTAATGATTACCTTGTTATGAATTCTGAAACCATGAATCAGTCCCACCCAAAAAAGTATGTGAAACAATTTCATATGCATTTTGTAATAATATATTATTGTAATACCATTTCTCTATTATCTTTTAGGAAATTGTTGATTCGTGCGGTATCCTCATGTAGTGTAACAATTTGTTTTAGGGAAAATAAATCAAATAAAAATACTGCCTTAATACAATAATCGGTATGACCGTCATTAATAATATTGAGATTGACAATATCCACTATGAAACCAATCTGATCAAACAAGCGATTATTAATAATTCACCCATTGAAGACAAATTACATGTCATCATGGTTGTTTCTAATGCGAGTCAATTTGCCAGTCGTTATATTTTAGCGCGAGAATTCATGCAACGTATTGAATTGGAGGAGCCCGATGTTCTTCTTTACATTGTAGAGCTAATCTATCCCGGGCAGAAATACTATATAACCGATTCCCAAAACCCCCGGCATTTACAATTACGAACGGTGGATGTTCTCTGGCATAAAGAAAATATGATCAATATCGGGGTGCGAGAATTATTACCGGCCTCTTGGAAAGCGATTGCATGGATAGACGCGGATATTGAGTTTGAAAGTGTTAGTTGGGCGAAAGATACTTTGCGGGTTCTCAATGGAACGAAAGATATCGTTCAGCTATTCAGTCATGCAGTGGATATGGATCCAGCTGGTCTCAGCATGAATGTCTTCAATAGTGTGGGCTATCAATTTACCAAGGGGAACAAATATTGCTCTACGGGACTGAATTATTGGCATCCGGGCTATGCTTGGGCTTGTAGTCGCCGTGCGTATGAGAAAATGGGAGGACTATATGACCAGTCCATTTTGGGTTCCGGTGACCAGATTTTAGCCATGTCGTTGATTAAAAACGGGTTGAAAGCCATCAATGATGGATCCACAGAATCTTACAAGGCGAGTATTACTGCGTTTCAGAAAAGGACTTTAAATTTGCGTTTAGGATATATTCCGGGTGTGATTCGCCACCATTTTCATGGAAGTAAGAAAAACCGACAATATACGGACCGGTGGAAAATTCTCGTTGATCATGACTTTGATCCAGTAAAACATTTGATCTATGATGGAATAACTGGGGTTTTACGTCCAAGTGCGGAATGTCCATCCGAGATATTGGTGAAAATTCGGGATTATTTTGATTCGCGTAATGAGGACGAATTTAGGGAAACGGTATTCGCGTAATACATGCGAATTTAAGGCAACGGTATTCGCGTAATACATGCGAATTTAAGGCAACGGTATTCGCGTAATACATGCGAATTTAAGGCAACGGTATTCGCGTAATACATGCGAATTTAAGGCAACGGTATTCGCATAAAAAATCTCCCATGAATGTATAAAATCCAGAATGCCTTCCAACGAAGAAAAGTGGAAGATTTCTTTCTTTAGCGTTCTTATCTTTATACTCGTCGTCAACCCCTACACTTATAAGCTCGTTCAAAAGCTACTCGGGCCCATCGTCGGTAAAATCGCCGACCCTTCCACCGGCTGCCCCACCACTCTCGGACTCTTCGTTCATTCCGTTGTCTTCTTACTCATCGTCCGTGGTTCTATGGAATTTAAGATCTAGAGTTCATTATTATGTGGCTAATCATAGAATTTTTCGTAATTCTATGATTTATTCTTCCTTTTCATCCTGTTCAATGATCCGAACAATGGAAAAATCATCACGTAGAGAATCATTCGGCTCAAATATTTCGTTCAAGTTCTCTTCATTTTCATCGGTATCTTGTTCTGGTAGTTTCCCGAATAAAAGATACAAACACCATCTCCATATTTCGTAACATTTTTTAAACGTCATCGTGTTTTTACCGAATGTAGTAACAAAACCTTTATATAATTTGATATACCCAAATAAAAACTATTCACATAGAGACAAAAATGATACGCACCATTTGTTCATCTTTTCTGTTTCTTTTACCCATTTACATATCTCATGTAAATGGTGATACTGCACATCTCATGCTATTTTCTACCGCTATGGGCATATCCATAGCAAATCATTCACATACTTTCCACGGTAACCTTGATAGACGATTACTCTTCATGAAAATTGATATATTCTATATGACGACCTTATCTGGATATTTGATATCAAATTCTATATACAACAGCCATCTTGATGCACGAATCGTATTTTTATTGGTCGTCATAAATTATGGAATATTTCGTCAATTAGGAGAGAAAAGGATAGAATTTTATACTGAAGCGCAGCGGAAGTTACACGTGGTATTTCATATATCCGGAATCTTATCTATGACCCTCGCTCGGAATGGACTTCCGCAAATAGAGATTAAAAAACTGTGGCTAGACCTTAATATCAAAAATCAAATTACACACATTTCGCAGATTTTCATGCAAGGTTCTCATTTGTTGAATCGGGTCTTGGTGAATTTCTGAAACGATCGGGTATTCTGTTTTGAATTCGCGTTGTAAAATACCATCAAAATCCAGTCCGACGACCGAATATAAAAAAGTATCATGCAAATAGACGGATATATTGGATTCTAGATATTCATTCAATTCGGCGATACATTCTTGGCGGTTCTCTGTCGTTACTTCGCGAGCCGGGCGAATGACTTTTTGGCCCGTCTGTATGAGTCCAGTAACACTATCCGCATTATTTTCCGTGCGATAATGATAATATTTGTCTGTCAAATAGGCGAAGAAATATTTATCTGGGTCTAGACGTCGTAGGAACTCTGCAAACAGAACATCGCAGCATTTATTATCTAGGACGTCGGGGAATTGTTCAACTGTTGCAAAAAAACGACCGAGAAGTTGAGTTTTGATACAGTAACACCAATATTCGTGGCGTCTTTTTGAATGATCTTCGCCGATTTGGTTCTCGTAAATTCCGGTGAATTCTTTTCCGGTTAATTCTTTTCCGGCGAATTCTTGTCGTAAAATACGGTCTATATTCACAATAAAATGTTCTACCCGCATTGGCTCATACAAATCATCATCATCCGAGAACATTACCCAATTGTATCTTTTTTGTATGAGGGGGAAAACCGATGCCATATGTCGCATTTGTGGCGTTTTTTTTGGATTTATATAGAGAAAAACGACGATTTTGAATGAATCTGGTGTTTTCGCAAAAGCTTGCATAAATATACTATTTAGGTCTTCGGATTCAAAAGAAATGGACAAATATACGGGTATTAGCAATGTTTGTTTCATGAAAGATTTTAGGGTCTCTATGAGATAGGTGATCCGTTTTTCCGATGTGATATGGGATGCTATCAAAATGCATACAGATAATGGATTTTCTAAATTGCTTTTGAAAAAGATATTGGACATTTTATTTTATTTTAGATTTTCATTTATTTATTTGTACGCCAGGCCCCCGTCATAGGGAAATACTGTAATTATTTGTAAAATCAATTGTATTTCACAAGTAGCCCATTATTAAATATAGCGCGACACACTATATTTAACCTATATTCGTGGACGAATATCATTCGTCCGTGAAAAAGATAGCAGGTTCACACCGATACACATTGAATAACAGCTTACCATATTCAATGCCATCATCATCTATTACTACATTTGTTACTGCACTTCTTGATATTGGCTCTAGTAATTCCGAATGGCGATATGAATTCTTCCAGGAGGTCGTGCATACCGGTCTCCCACTTTGTGTTTTCATTTCTCCCTGTTTTTTAAAACGTGTTGAGCTTATTCTAGAGAACCAACCACATGTTCATCTTTTTCCTACCATAGAACTCTCTGAACTCTGGATGTATTCCATCTGGCGTTCCTTCTTGAATATAGATCCACAGCGTTTATGTCTACCACAAATTCGGAATGAAACGAAAGACACCGCCGAATACATGCTCGCTAATCACGCCAAAATTGAATTCATAAAACGCGCGATTGAAGAGAACCCATGGAATACCCGCTATTTTGCCTGGATTGATTTTTCCCTCCCCTATATTTTCAAAGAATCGGCGGCGACCCTGAAAGATTTAGAACGGTTCGCCTACGGTCCCCCGAATTTCCCCCGTAAGATCCTTGCCATTCCCGGTTGTTGGGAGAAAGGCGAATACGATAGAGTTCAGCGAATTTGTTGGCGATTCTGTGGCGGTTTCTTCCTGGGTGATCGCGAATCTCTCATGGATTTCTATGAATGTTATCGCCGTTTTTTCTGGACCTTTTTGAAAGAAGAGAGAACCTTGGTATGGGAGGTCAATTTTTGGGCCTATTTGGAGACGAAATCTTCGGAGACCGGATTGCATTTTCAATGGTACAAGGCCGACCATGACGATACCATAATAACTGCATTTCCACCGGAATGGTATGCGATTGTTCTTGCTCGCATCGTGCACCCTTCATCAATTAATACGCTTGTCCAATATGAATACCCAGCATTGTTTAATGAGGGGTTTACTCCCAGTTCAGCCGCGTACTTGGAATATGACGGAAAGCGCTATTTGAATACCCGGTTCGTGAATTACCGAATCGGTGAGGATGGACGGTATGAAATTCATCATCCGGAGAAGAAACTCGTTACACGGAATGTGGTCTCGGAGTTGGATGCCGAGACATGGTTACCTCTTTATTATAAGGTGGTGGATGAACCGGTTGTGCAGCGATCTGGGCAAAAATGCAGAATTTTGGGTTTGGAAGATGTCCGTTTGTTTGCAGGGAAACACTGTATGCATTTCGTGGCGACGAGTCAAGAGTATTCGGTGGATGGGAAGGGTTTAGTGATGGTTGTGGGGGATTATTATCCGAATTTAGCGAAAATGACGCGCATTTCTGCGATGGGTTCTCCCAAGAAGGATTCGGTTTGTGAAAAGAATTGGATTCCTTTAGGCGGAGACAGATTCATTTATCAGTGGTCGCCGATGCAAATTGGTGAGCTTCGTAATGGTGCTTTACGGATTGTGAAAACTTATCATACACCTGCGTTTATGGGAATACGGGGGTCTTCGGTGTTTTTGGAAGATGGGACGAGGGGTCCATTGATAGGGGTCGTGCATTTCAGTGTTGACTTGTCGGATGGAAGACGGAACTATTTTCACCGGCTTTTGCAGTTGAATAGGGAAACATGGATGCCAGAGAAGATGACTCCGGTTTTTGTATTTACCGATTTTGATATAGAATACTGTATTGGATTTTCTTTAGATCAGAGTATGTACCGGTTTTGGATATCTAGGCGGGATAGAGATCCATGTTTAGTGACGATTGGGCGGGATAAAATGGGTTGGGTAGATGTTTAGGTGAAGGGAATCTTATTTTTCTCCTGGTTATGTATACATTTCTTATTTATTATGGCAGCTGTTTTGTTCTTTACAAATGAACCAGCAGACACTAATTCAAAAAAATCATATTTTATCATTCCAAAAATAGTTTTCTTACCATTTGAAAAATTTGAAGATAAAATTGCATTATCGTCTTTCAGAAGTAGTTTAAAATTACAAAATTGTTGTGGACTTATTGTTAAAAAGAGAGATAAAATTCCTTATAAATTTTATAGGGGCAAAATGGACTTTACTAATAAAGACAACAAAGAAGACGATAATATAACTATAATTATCGAAACCGACGATGAAAATATAAAAGAAAAAAAATTTACAGGAACATTATCAGAATTTAAATATCCAGTTGATAATAGTATTTCGGATCAATATCCAGGAGGAGATAATAAAAAAAAGAAATCAGGTGGATCAGATGGATCAGACGTTTTAAATGGAGGCAAGAAAAAAACCAGAAGGTCCAACAAGTATTTAAACAAACGCAAAAGATCTACCACATTGAAAAGGGTATAAACAATCCTATCATTTTATCTATTTTCTAACCATAGTTCTCCGAATGGTATCCTTTTTTCTCTTCACCAGGTCTAAAGTAGACCTGGTGAATAAAGATGAATCAAATAAAAAAAAATAAACGATCAATATAACGAGTAATCAAAGAATAGAATGCAGCAGAAGAATAGAGATTTTTTAAAATCAAGAGATATGATAAAAAAACAAGATATGAACCGTAAAAATCTTGAAATGACTTTATCAGTGGATGAACAAAAACGAAAGGCTGCTTTAGAGAGTAGGCGGTCAGAACAAAAATTGCTTGAAAATCTAAAAACCAATGGATTAGATAAATTAAGAATAACGTCTGGTATCATGGAGGATGCGAAAGTCGCATCTGAATATTTAAAAAAAAATGGTAAAAAATACAATGATACTGTAATTAAATCAGCTGTTAAATCAATTAACAGAATAACCTATCTGCTATTGTTTCTTTTCTATGTTTTGAGTGTATTCAATTCAGGAAGGGGGGATTCATACACTCAGGACATCTCTAGTTTAATAAAGCTTAAAACGACATATACAGATCTAAGAGAAGAAAATACCGATAATACCGATTTGCCTGGAACCCTGTTTGAATTGATATCTGCAATCTTGACTAACTATAATTCAATTAAACAACAGGTCCCAAATTGGGATAGTATTCATTCCAAAGAAATATTGAAATTTTATATTTCAGCCACAAAATTATTTTATGCATTCATATCCTATTTAAATGATTTTAATACCGATCATCTCATATACGGAGAATCAAAAGAAGACGATTTCAATACAGAACTAATCCCCGAGTTAAATGCTAGTAAATTAAGCAAATTACCAAATGAAAAGCAAACCATAAATAGTATAAATTTGCAACTTAAAAAAAGCCTATCTAATATGAAAGAGTTGATTTCGGAAAATAAAAATATTTACAAAAATATAAACAATGATGCTCTTACTATAAAAGATAAGATTAATAAATTAAGAGACCGGATTAAAGCATTACAACAAAATATAAAAACACGTAATGAAATAAGGAGAAACATCAACCGAAGAGAAGAAGAGAGAAAAACAATCAATGCAAGTGAAAATTCGGATGAGTTTACCATGGATGATCTTGTTTTAGCCGCAACGGATGCATTGGAAGAATTTTACAAACCAGATAATGTTGAAAAGATTAGAGAGGATAAGAAAGTTGTTGAGATTGGCGATAACAAAGAGGAAACTGGATGGATAAACGGCGACGATTTGGTCGTTGCGGCAACGGATGCATTGGAAGAATATTTCCGTTTGTTAAATAGTCAACCTCTAGAAAATACAACAAGGCAAATAGTAGTCTATAATCCTGAAAAGGGAAAATGCGAAGAAAATTATCCAGAATTATGGAATGATAATGATATTATAACTTATGATGCTAAACCTGATTCATTAAAAAAAATCGCAGATAAATATAAATACAACAGGACAACACAAGAATTAATGACAAACGGTAAAATGTATAAAATAAACGATATTCTTAGTTCTTGTTCTCCTAGTACGTTATCTAATACATCTAAACCTGATCAAAAATACAATAAAATAGAGACTGTCTTAATTGCTATGAAAAATTTGAATAATGAAGATGAGCCGGGACCAAGTGTCATTATACTACCACCCACCGTTAAACCATCTGCCGTTCCACCACCCGCCGTTCCACCACCCGCCGTTAAACCATCTGCCATTACAACACCTGCCATTACAACACCTGCCGTTACACCACCTGCCATTACAACACCTGCCATTACACCATCTGCCGGTCCACCACCCGCCGTTACAACACTTGGTAAAACATCACATATATCATCTACCGATGAAAAAGACGACAATGATAAAATTCTTGAAAGATGTAGCGGCACAGAAACAAATAAAGACTTCTTTCTCGTCGGTATTACAAAAATCGGAGATGAAGAAAAATGTATTTTTTTCAATCCCAAAGAAAACCAAATCAGTGTAAAAACACCAAAATCTGAATAATCCCGAAGAATCCACATCAAAATGCATCCTTGATATTTTTCGTAAAAACCACCATCATGCTTATCATCCAAATGGAAGCCATTCTCCGTATTTTGGTATATTTTTCTATATCCACCATTCGCATATAATCTATTTCATCCTGTTTGTTCTTATGATAAAATGCCAGGACGACAAAGAGTCCAATCATAGTCTCAAACTCGCTACTCTTAAATTTTATATCATCCAACAAAATACTATCCAAAATCGGGGTTTCATCCAGGATGGATTTCATAATGCCGGAAAATCCTGCCCGAACCTCCACCTCTTGTAAGAATTCCCATATCTTATCCTTTTCCTTTCGTTCCGGCATTATTTCTACTTCTTCCCGGTGTACTATTTCGGATTGTCGTATGAATATGGATTCTGAAGGTGTTTCATTCGGGAAATCCCATGCAACCTCACCGTGCGTCCATTCCACATCATCCAAATATGCCGGTTTCAATACTTTTACACATTTGGGAATAACAGTATGTGTGAAACACTGAACCGGTGTCCTAACCCAGAATATCAAAAATCCTGCTAATATGAGGATTTTTGCGCACATGTTTTAGACTATTTGAATAAGATAATACTAGACAATTATCTTATTCTTTTTTTGTTCAATTTTTCAATTCTATTTGCTGGCAACATTCGCCGTCGTCGTTATCATATCCTTATCTACCGTTACCTCTTTCAGCACATTTTTGATAATCTTGTTCATGTATTTGTCCTCCTCATCATCTGTGCGACCACCCATCGCACTCATCGTAATATTCAAATATTCGTTGTTTTTCGGGCTATCCATCACATCATACCCCGGGTTGGACTCTTTCCATGCGGGTATTTGTCCGAAATTCATACGGGCGATTTGGTTGACCGCTCGTCGCATCTTATTCTTATCATCGTCCTCCTTTTCCCATGCATTCTGGTCTTTCACATACACCGTCTCACGTTTCATATCCGTGCAATGGATCGGTCGTTTTTCCACATCAATGCTTTTCAATGCGCGGATGAAGATGCGCGAAATGCCCTCTGCGTAGCCCAATTTCCCAGTGGCTTTCAGATCCTCTATCTGTAGTTTGATCGTGTCTAAAAAATCGGTGATATTGATAGCATCTTTGCATATCTCATTGAGATAGAAATTCAAATTGAATTGCTGGTTTGTAGTATTATTTGTATTATTCGTATTATTGGTAACACCGGGATTGGCCTTGACATATTCCAGAAACATAGCATTATGTTCCATAATGGCACTTTTCAACTCTTTATTCTGTTTTATCAACTCAGTGAGGGTTGATTCAATGGTCGTAGTATTGTTTACAGGTGGAATATCATCTGACCTATTTATTCCTAAAGATTCATGACCATGGGTTGGTTCCCATTTTTGATATGTATCGCATTTCATGTGATGATTATATAGGCTCTGACGATGTTTGTATTCGCGGCCACAGAAACATTTATGTGTTCGGGGTACATTCGCTCGGTTGTCTATTTCTTCTCCCATTGCAATTCTATGCTTGATTGTCATTAAATGCTTATCGTAATCACAACGTTTTTTCGTTGAATATCCACAGTTTTCACATTCATGTATTTTTATATTGGGAATATGCGAGGGTGATGGTGAGGGTGAGGGTGACTCCATGTGTAAGTATAATATACTTACATTTTTTATTTTCGGGGAATGAACGACTTCCGTTGTAAGTAAAATACTTACTCCTAGATGTCGCCTTTTGGGGGCCCGATTTTTGAAAAAAATTATGCAGCCATTTTTTGGCGTATTTTTTTTGCATTTTGCCCGATCACCGAGTCAACTCACTTTTTTCGGAAATTTTAGACCCAGGTTTTTCATTTTGGACATTTTAAAAATGTCCATTTTCAAAAAGTTGCCTAGTTTCTTTTTTGGACTTTTTATTTTTCTCGAGAATTTCTTAAAAAACATCAAATTTTGAAGGTTTTTTAAAGCCGCGGCGGCCTTCGGCCGCCTTCCTTACTGCATGGTATGTCAAAAATGCGAGAATCGCACCTGTTATTAACCCGGCAATGAGTTGGGGGAGAGTATGATTTTTGAAAACGTAGCGTTCGTAGAGAACACAGCCGGCGAAGACAGCGAATTCGGCGAGGTGTTCATGTGTGAGTAAATAGGCGTATGTAAGAGAGAAACCAACGCCTTGGGTATGACCTGACGGCATACCATACGTTGTCCGATGGGTGAATTTCTCGGAAACCAAGAATTTTTGCGAATCGGTGGGGCGCGGATCTTGAATTTGTACTTTCAATAATTCATTGATGGCCTTATTGATAAGGGTTATTGCAACGAATGCATAAGTATAGACAGGAGGGTAGGCGGGGTAAATCAAGAAAAGAGTAACGAAAAAGGCGATTTGTTCTCCGAAATAGCCGATTCCGTAGAAAAAATCCACGAATTTTTGGGCAAGGATTTTGATGTATTCGGTCAGCATGCGTGTCTTTATATAGTTCCGTGATAAAATTGAATTCTGGAATGGATTTGTGGAATGGTTATATAAAGTAGACAAATGTCGGAAAAAATGAATCGGGTTCTCATCTTTGATGTTGAAACGACGGGCCTTCTTCCTAAAAAGAAGGTGCCACTTGACGAATGTCCGTATATTTTACAATGGAGCTTTGTCTTGTATAATCTCAATACTTGTCAGATTGAACAGAAATATGACAAGTATATAAATGTCTTCGGTCAGGATTCTGGTAAAGAAATCCAAATTTCTCCGTTTATAACGGAGTTGACGGGGATAACGGAGGAAATGTGCATGGCCGGTGTTTCCATTCTGGATGCAATGGATGCGTTTTATCACATGTATATGATGGCAGATTGCATCGTGGCGCATAATATGCAGTTTGATACGGCCATGATAGAAATAGAAATATGCCGGAATCGGGAGCGAATAGAATGCGAAATGCCTTATTGTCTTCGTATTTTGAACTCGGAATATGAAAAAGCGCGGGGGGTTTATCGTTATTGTACAATGATGCATGGAATTCAAATCTGTAATATACCACACGTGGAAACGCGCCCCAATGCGAAAATACGGCTGAAATGGCCTAAATTGGCCGAACTGTATGCGAAGCTATTTGATTCGCCTCCTAAAAATATGCATAATTCGTTGGTGGATGTGCTGGCTTGTCTGAGATGCTTGCTAAAAATGAAATTTAATACGGAAATATCGGATCCCCGGTTTGAATTATGGTTGGCAAATGTAGTCGTTTGTGTATAGAAATCGTTTATTCGTGAATCTAGATTTGGAATAGATTCATGAATATTGGAAAAATTCCTAAATATTTTACTTGGCCGACTTTTTGTTTTTACGCGTGCGGCAGAAAGTGCGCTTCTTCCCGGAAGCCACTTTGCATGACTTGCTTGCTGACTTGCATTTGCGGAGAGTGCGCTTCTTGCAGGGAGTCTTAATACCACGGGACATTTTTATTGTATATATATGGATGAGATTTTATTGATCTGGTAAAATTACATAAAGATATGATTATCACAACAAATAAATGACGAGGGTGTTTTATTCACAACAAGGCGAAGATGTATATATATTTCAAAATTTCATAAACAAATCATGTCCCGATGGAATATTTGTTGAATTGGGCGCAATGAACGGTATTACTTATTCCAATACTAAATTCTTTGAGGACGAGTTACAAATGACTGGAACATTGATAGAACCCACATGTCAGTATCATGAGTTGAAAAACAATCGTCCTAAATGTAAATGCTATAATATTGCGGTTCATTATAAGAAAGAACCGGTGAAATTTTTGGGAAATCATGCGACGGCGGGATTGGTAGAGACGATGGCGGATACTTTTAGAAAAGGATGGCATAAAAATACAACCGAGGCTGATGAATATTTTGTGGATGGAGAACCTATTGCGGATATCTTTGAAAAAAGCGGAATTCGCTATATTGATTTTTTATCCATTGATGTGGAAGGAGGAGAGGAAGTGGTATTACGGACAATCAATTACGATATTCCTATTTATACCATTTGTATAGAGATGGATGGCGCGAATCCCGAAAAAGATGAGAGGTGCCGACAAATATTATTGGAAAGGGGATTTGTGTTTGATAGAAAAATAGCGGGCAACGAGTTTTGGTTTAATCCGGGCTATTCACGAAAGGATATCTTGTATGATTCCTCTCAGAAAATAAGGTTTGGTAATAGCGTATATGATTTGGGGAGTTTTAGGTATTTGGCGAGACATGTAGTGGGCGATGTTGAAAATGCAATGCGCGAGTCAAACGAATGAATGTAGACGATAATATTATCTCGGTGATAATATTATTTTTGATATGAAGAGGAGGGACCCCTCTGACAAAATGCATACAATATTACTGGAAGAGGAGGAATCTTAAGGGAACCCCCCCGACAAAACGAATAAAATATTACTGGAAGAGGAAGGACCCCAACAAAACTCAACCCGACAAAACGCATGCAATATTACTGGAAGAGGAGGGATCTTAAGGGAACCTAAGGTTCCCTTAACTGGAGCACATCTCACATGGTTCATCCTCATGTTCTTCATATGTTAATCCTTCGCTGACCTTCTTCTCCGGCTCAATCGTAAATTGCTGTGCTTGATGTCGCCCCCTGCGCCGCAAATAATAAATCCCTGTCTTCAACCCTCTTGACCACGAATAGAAATGCATAGAGGTCAAATTGGAATAATTGGGATCCTCCAACCATAGATTCAAGCTCTGAGTTTGACAAATAAATGCGCCTCGGTCCGCTGCCATATCAATGAGGGCGCGCATCGGAATCTCCCAAACCGTCTTGTATTTATCCCGGATTTCCTGAGGAATCACATCAATATGTTGAATGGAGCCATGGTTCGCAATAATATTGTTTTTGATGCGCTCATTCCAGAGATCCAATTCTAACAAATCATTCATCAAATATTTATTGGCCAGAATGAACTCACCCGCGAGTGTACGGCGATTATAGATATTACTCGTGATCGGCTCAATACATTCATTGTATCCCAGAATTTGCGAGGTTGACGCTGTAGGCATGGGCGCAAGTAGGACTGAGTTTCTAAGACCGGATTTCTTCACTTTCTCGCGTAGACTATCCCAGTCATAACGGTCATTTCCAGGATTGGCATTCTCCCAATAGTCAAACTGTAGGATCCCTTGGCTCGCAGGTGAACCCTCAAATGTGGAATAAGGACCTTCTATCTCGGCCAATTCACATGACCGCTCTAACGCAGCATGATACATTGTCTCAAATATCATCTTGTTTACTTTCTTGGCATCCTCACTGGCAAAGGGAAAGCCCAACATAATAAAAACATCGGCCAAGCCTTGAATGCCAAGACCCACTGGGCGATGTCGCTTATTACTGAGTTCCGTCTTGGGCGTCGGATAATAATTCACATCAATTACACGATTCAGGTTTTTAATCACCACCTTGACAACCTCGTGTAGTTTTTCGTAATTGAATTCGGCGACTCCAATGTCCTCGTTGGTCTCTACAAAAGCGGGTAAGCCAATACTCGCCAAATTACATACCGCCGATTCGTTTGCATCGGAATACAAGAGGACCTCGCAACACAAATTGGAGGATTTAATCGTGCCGATGTTCTTCTGATTGGACTTTTGATTGGCTGCATCTTTGAAGAGTAGATAGGGTGTGCCCGTCTCCATCTGCGCGTCTAGGACCTGGAACCAGAGGTCGCGAGCCTTGACCGTCTTTTTTCCACGGCCCTCCGACTCGTATTTCTGATAGAGTTCTTTGAATTCTTCGCCATAGACATCGGATAGCCCGGGGCACTCATCCGGACACATGAGGGTCCACTTATCATCGGCTTTGACGCGCTCCATAAAAAGATCCGGCGTCCAAAGTGCGTAAAAAAGATCACGTGCCTTCAGCTCTTCGTCACCGTGATTCTTACGCATCTGGAGGAACATCTCAATATCCGCATGCCAGGGCTCCAAATAAATGGCGAAAGAACCATTACGACGACCTCCGCCCTGATCAATGTATTTCGCCGTGTTATTGAAAACGCGTAACATGGGCACTAATCCATTGGATTGTCCATTGGTTCCGCGAATATGGGAACCGGAAGCACGAATATTATGGACATGGAGTCCGATACCACCCGCCCACTTAGAAATAAGCGCGCATTCCTTGAGAGTATTATAGATACCATCCACACTATCGCTCTCCATTCCTAGGAGGAAACATGAGGAGAGTTGCTGGCGGGGTGTGCCGGCATTGAAGAGCGTGGGCGTGGCATGGGTGAAATATTTCTGGGACATGAGTTCGTATGTCTCGCGAATATCATCCAGGTTATCGCCGTGAATGCCGATGGCGACGCGGAGCCACATATGCTGGGGGCGCTCCACAGTGACTTTATTGATCTTCATCAAGTAGGCTCGCTCCAAAGTCTTGAATCCGAAATATTCAATCAAATAATCGCGGGAATAGTCGCAGATGGATTCAAAAAACTCGGGGTTTGCATTTACCGTAATATAGAGCTCGTGTGATACGAGTGGACTATGTTTCCCATGGACGTCCTTATGCCAATAAAGTCGGTGCATTACATCGGTAAAAGATTCGGTGGTGTTTCTGTGATGATTGGAAATGGTAATACGACCGGCGAGGACATTATAGTCTGGATGAGTGGAAGAAAGAGAGGCGCATTGTTCTGCCAATAGTTCGTCAATTTTTGTAGTTGAAATTCCGTCGTAAAGTTGGTCAATCACCTTCATGACGAGTGAAGTATAGTTGATTTTTATCCCGACTTCGGTACCGATGGTGCGGATTCTTTTTAAAATTTTATCAAAACTCACAATTTCTTTTTGGCCATTGCGCTTCGTCACATACATCTCGTCTTCTTTTGACATAAAACTGGCTCTTAGTGGGGAGGTCATTGTTGTAATCCTTAAATATAGATATTATTAAATAAACGAAAAATACATTTATATTCTTTTCCAAGAATACAAATGTATCGCTGAAAAATGGTTCTAGGTTTTTATCGCTTAGATCGTCTGGAACGCCTGGAACGCCTGGATTTTCTTTTGAAAGTTTTTCTTGGTTTTTTTGATCTGGTTCTCTTTCTCCCGCCACCGTCTTCTTCTTCTTCTTCTTCTTCTTCTTCTTCTTCTTCTTCCTCTTGTATTGGTTGTAGTTTTGGATAACCTTTTCCACGTTTCGCTTGATGATCAAGTAAATATTGCGAAATATCAATACATTTATTATACCTTATATCAAATCTTCCGCCGTTATTTCTTTTGTGTTTTGATAGAAAATGCAGTTCCTCATTCAAAATATCTACTACAGTTTTACCTTTTTTGTTTTCCAAATTAACATCTGCACCTTGTTCAACAAGACGTTTTACAGCTTCAATATTATTTTTAATAACCGCGTACATCAAAGCAGTCATATTATATTCATCAAACGCATTAATGTCAATTACATCTTTATTTTCAGCAATTAATTTTACGGCGATATTAAAATTACCGACTTTTGCATTATTTAAAATTTCAATTTCTTTTTGTCGTTTATTCTTATAATCTATATCTAGTTTTTCTAGTTTCTTTAGTTTCTTTAATTCTTTATCCGAAAGACCCGCCTCATACTCCTGTTTTCTCTTCAATTCTGCTTCCTCCTCCTTTTTCTTTAATTGTTCTGGCGAAGGTCCAAATAATTTAGACTTTAAAGATTGAAACATTTAATATAACAGCCTAAATTATTTCGGCGTCCAACTAGAGATTTATAGGTGTATATATGCCGATCAAAAGAAAACCACGGATAAACCAATTATAATGTGGGTGGAACTATAGTCAAATATTATATCAACTCACCATTGGAATCCAACTTTATTAGACAGACCATCGTATTTTTCGGTAAATTCCGAATTTGCTGACTCTTACCATCGCTTGCTTCACCTGTACCCGAATCCACCACCTCAACTACAATATCATTGGATTTTGTGCGCTTACGCGGAAGGCGATGTTCATATCCTGAGACTCGCTCTTCTGTTATGATATTCCAAACCGCACGAATTTGTTGCTCGGCTGCCTGAAACCACACGCGATTCCGCTTTACTAGTACACAAGAGACTTCGTCTAAATACCAATAAATGGGCTGGAACAATACGAGGTTCTCTTCGCGACATAGAATTCTTTGTTCTTCCGTCCAGTTATCCACCGATGTTTTATCATAGGGCTCGTCCTGTAATGGCATGTATTTATAAACGGGATTATGATCATAGGTAATCCGGCGACTATCTGAGCTACCAACACCCTCAGTGGATTGAACAAAATACAGGATAACACCTCGGGGTTTGTCTAGCATAGACGCTTCATCCCCATAGAATGCATCTTCGGATTCATATTCCTTTACACGGGTTTCCACGAAATCGCATTCATCCAAATCACAGGTTTCCAGTTGTGTCTGAATTTGTATCCAATATTCTTCTTTGGGTATGCCGGTGATTTCGCGATTCCATATATTTTTGATTTCCAACATACGGCCATATAGTGTGGGATTGGTAAGATCCGTGTTGATTCCATCGGGTGAGGCACCAACACAGGATACGCGCGGATGGGGAATACAACCAAAATCGGAGACTTTCGTCTGGAATATTTTCTCATATAGCATTACGGTGACTGGCTCGTAACGAACTCCCCAATGCATCGGCGAGTTCGTATTTACGGTCTGGCTCCGCGTATCGGCGTTATCGCCACCCGATGTTGCATTGCATTTTTCGTAAATCAGACTATTGACGGTCGCGGGGGATCCAAAGACCTTCCACAAGTTACTCGCGGTAATTAAATTGTTACGGAATTCGTACCATTCGGGTGTGCGCTGTTTCGGCTGAGGAATGGATTGCAGATGGGCGATTTTGTCTTGTAGTTTTAGGTTTATAACAGGATCGGTCAATTGAATAACTTCACGATACGGTTCGCTACGCCTGGGGGTATCACTGAAATCGTAATAATTTTCTAGTAGTGTCTCCACGAGTTCTTCATAGTCGTCGTAATTACTATAGGACTTTCCTGCGACTTTCCAGCTCTCATGACAGAATTCGGCAATATCCTCTATGAGTGTCTCTTCAAAATCTGGCGAAGAGCATAGGAGGGGGTCCAAGTGAATATATTCGTCAATCCAATATAGGATTTCTTCTTCTAGATCTTCGTAATTATCAATCTCGGCGATAATGGATCGGCTAATTGGAGAACCCTTTGACGAAGAGGCACGACTTTCCATATCTGATGTGTCGTCGCTAGCCGTTGTATTTGTTTCAATATAATCGGAATCATCGGACATTCTATGCGATTGATTCTATAAGTTTTTATAGCATCAATTTTCTATTTCGTTTTTCGTTTTTCCTATATTTACACCCCCTCTATCTATCAATTATTCCCGGATGGCACATTTGTCTCCGCTTTCGCGTCCACTGTTGTATTACGCTTTGGTGTTAGCGATTTGAGAGTAGAAACTCGTTTGGCGTCCATGATTTTCAGTGTGAATGCGCGATTCGCAACGTTGAAATAGAGGGCGGGAATAGAGGTAATTTCACGGGAATCGCGTTCATAAATCACGTCTTTGGTTTTCTGGAGTTTCCCTTTTTCTAGGCAATCTACGAAGAATGCCTTGAGGGTTTTAGTATCCTTAGCCGGGAGGGCGTGATCTTTGCCGTATTTTTCGGCGAATGCATGGAGCTTTTGTATTTTCACGGTCTTGTCTAACTTGTTCCAGGACTCGGTCTTATTTTGATTCTTTTCGTTCTCTAGGAGTTTATCAATCGCGTTGTAGTTTAAATCTTGGGTGGGTTCAATGGTAGTCGCGTTTTGTACATAATTCTTGTATTTGGTAAATATTTGGGATGGAGTCTCTGCATTATTGGAAATATCGGTAGAAGGAGGAACGACAGAAGAAAACATAGTTTACTGAAGATTACTTTATATGGAATTATAGAAAGTAATATTTAACTCTTTTTGGGGAAATGAATTATTCGCGGGTTCCGAACACCCTTGAAGATTTCGTAAACTTGTGAAATGAGATTTATCGGTGTATATAATACTATAAATATTATATGTCCAAACAAATTATTGTAAATTTAGAGCCACCTAAAAAAAAGTCCAAAGATGAAGTACCTCCCAAACCACCCCCCAAGAAACGCGTTATTACCGAGGACCAGCGATGGAAGTTCTCCGAGGAAGAGCTCGCACCCGAATATGCAGCCCGAATTATCGGTATTTTGCATGAGGGTTCTCAGAATCAGGACGACCATTGCAAATTGGTTCGCCAACAAATTACAAACAAGCTCGGTGGATACAGGCAACAAGATGTAGAAAAGGATCTCTATTTACCGGAAGAATTCATCGGGTTCTCCAAAGTGTTGGAAACAATGATGGCATGCGAATTCAAATGTCATTATTGTTTGGAACCAGTAAAGGTTTTATATGAATATGTCCGCGATCCTAAGCAATGGACCCTGGACCGTATTGATAATGATTTCGGCCATAATCGGGATAATGTCTGGATTGCCTGCCTTTCTTGTAATTTGAGACGGAGAACCATGCGTCCGGATAGGTACGAATTCACGAAACAGATGGTGATTACGAAACAGGCGTAATGATAAAAGAAAACATTTGGTTTGATGGTGAATCAAATGTTTTCCTGTCCGGTTCTCTCACAATATCTTGAGAAGATCCGGGACTTCGCTTTCTAGAGGGGTCGAACCTCTGACCTCACGGTTAACAGCCGTGCGCTCTACCGGCTGAGCTAAGAAAGCCTTCTGTATGCACTACCCTAGTGCACATGGATTCTATACATGGTTTCTTTATATGGTTTCGCGCCGAAAATGTTTTCGTCCAAACAAAAAATCAAATTGACATAATAACTCAGATAAAAAGGTTGTAATCAAGTATACAAAATGAATCACGAGAACCTCCTTCCCATACACCAAAAAATCCATGAAAAACTGAATCATTTCCATCAAACGGGCAAGATTCCCAATATTATTTTTCATGGTTCTTCGGGTTCGGGTAAACGGACCATCGTTGACCAATTTATTTATAAGATTTATCAAAACGACGCCAAGAAAATCAAGACCAATGTCATGTTCGTCAATTGTGCTCATGGGAAGGGCATCAAATTCATTCGTGAGGAACTCAAATTCTTCGCCAAGACCAATATTCAATGTAATTCGGGCGTAGCATTCAAAACCATCGTACTTCTCAATGCGGATTCTTTGACGATTGATGCGCAGAGTGCCCTCCGCCGTTGTATTGAGCTGTTTAGCTATAATACTCGGTTTTTCATCATCGTTGAGAACAAGAACCGTCTTTTGAATCCCATTTTGTCGCGTTTTTGTGAAATTTATGTGGAAGAATATATGGTGGATGGGAAAGTGGTCAATCTTCATCAACATAAAATCGCCTGCCGATTTCCCATTTCAGATTTGGAAAGAGAGAACCTGGCATGGATTTTCGCGAAAATGCGCGATTTTATGGCCCGTATAGAAACGATTACTCATCTGGAAATGATGGACTTGGTGACGGAATTCTATGAGCGTGGACTTTCCTGTCTGGATTTGATGAAGTGGGTAGAAACAACCGACGAATTGGATTTGAATGAAAAGGGGGAGATTTATATGTGTTTTCACCGGATCAAGTCGGAATACCGGTGCGAGAAACTCCTGATGTTTTATATGCTGGATTTTTTTATTACACCTACTGCACAAAAGGACGACCAGAAAATAATATAGGATTCGCCATAGTTGGTCCAATTATTTTCATATTTCAATAAAACAACCGCCACCAAAATAATATAAAAAATGGTCGGTGTAAATTTATATATTTACACCGAAATGGATGATTTCGTTGTCAGTAATTTGAACGAGGCCCGTAATGAGTGGACACAGCGTTTATGTTCAACCCTCTGTCCTTTATTAATTGAGGGTGTCCGATCCATTTTCAATGAGGCATGGACCATTTGTGTGACCAATGATGAAGCCAACAAATACTTGATGACATTTCAGAACTTACTCACACGTGTTCCCAAATGGAATAATATCATTGTGGAGGAGGAGCGTAAGCGTATTATTGAGAGATCGGGCTGTAATTATTTGGAGGACTTGATCACTTGTGTCCATATCATTCAGCTCAAGATCCTGACATCCATTCGCGCGGGAAACAAACAGAAGAAGATTGATATTTCCACACCCAAGTTGGACACATTCATTCATAAAGTCTATATCAATATCGCGCGTAAGGTATACACCAACGTGTACCTATTTGAGAAGAATATTAGCCCTCTACAAGTCCAGAAGCATAACCGCGAACTGGAGACGATGGTGAATGAGTGTATTTTGGCCGCTGTCCGCGATAGTATTCCCACGGAGGCGATCATTCGCGCCTACCTAGATGAGAGTGTGGAGGAAGAGGAGCAGGTTTTCATAGAGGAAATTCCTGCGGAGGAACCCGCGCCCGCTGATACCAAGCAGTCGGATGAAACAAATGGCGGGGCAAAGGACGACGCCGATGCGGTTCCCGAGATTGTTCCCGCTATTCAAAACATAGACGATGAAAAGGTGATAACTCGTCTGACATTCAATGACGTGGATAGTGTCTTGGACAAAGACGATACGAAAACCTCGGTCATCGTCCCGAAGACGATTGAAAATCTAGAGGAAATTAGCTCGGCTCGGGAGTATGAGCGTAGATTAGCAGAGGAGGATGATGACGATGACCGAATCCGGATTCATACAGATCAACAAATAGACTTGACTGGATTTGATGAATTGGACAACCTTTTTCCGTCTATGAATCCTAAGAGTGGTGATATTACTTTAGATGGAGTAGAGGAATTGGTATAGATCCAAGAAAAATGCCGGTTATAATATATAGGCCCAGATGCAGCATATCTATTATATTGCAAGTAAAAAATTCCAGAAACCGAAAATCGTCAACGCGATAGATGCTATACGCGTATCTAATGAAGAAACTGCCAATACAATTCAAGCGTCCCCGCTGGATATCAAGGCCCTTCAGAATAAGCTTCCCGAGGATATTTGTCGGTCTGTCGTCAGCATGAAAACCACGCGTAAATATGTGGCTGAATACTTGACTTTTTACATTGAAAACGACGCAGACGATATAGTGGGGCTGGTGATTGTGGAAATCGGCGCCAAGGATATAGAGGTCCAGATTTTATGCACAAAGGCGAGAACCCGAGCTGGGAATGGAACGCTTTTACTCAATATTATCAAGGATCTGGCGAAACGTCTGGCAATACCGAAGATCAAATTGATACCTGTTCAGGTAAAGGTGAAGGAGGGTGAGGAGAATGCGGCAGCCAAGTTTTATTTACGCGAGGGTTTTGTTGACGCGGGATTCTATTTCAATTATGCAGTGGAACTTGATAGTCCGACTGTTATGAAAACGACAAAACGGAGAACTCGGTCATCAAGATCCCAATAAAAACAATGCGTTTCAACGAGCCGCTTTTTGTTTTATTATTTAGTATAGAGAAAATGCAAGCTGTCCTTTTTTCGGTTCTCACTACCTTGTTTTTCGTTGTCTTCAAAATTGTGGAGAATAAATATTTAGCAAGAGAAGAGGAACAAAAACCACTGAAAGAATTGGTGCGCGATGCCATTGTGGTCTTTCTATGCTCACTCGCAGTTGGCTATATTTTAATGGCGTTTGGTGATAACATCAACGATTTTTATAATGTGTTGACGGAAACAAAAACGATTAACCCGGCTGCGACGCAGATATTTACGGATGAACCTGGGTTCTAAACCTGGGTTCTAAACTTCATCATGCATATGTATTTTGCACGAAATACATATTCCGAAAAAATATAAACACATCGTTCGTGTTATAATGAACGAAATTATGAACACTTTTCAAAGAATCCTCCTATATCAATTTGGGTATTACCCTGAGAACAATGACAAAAACATGGTTCTATTTGATAAACCGATTGATTCCAATCATTTGTATGAATTTTTAAAAAGAACATCACAGATGCCATCAGTCGCAATGCATGCATGTTTTTCGCTTTTGATTCTGGAAAAAATAGGCACGAACCGGTATTTCTTCTTCAAGAGTTTTTGGAATAATTCGTTTGTTCAGGTGAATGAAAAAGAGGGGTTTCTGGATGTTTTCCAAAAGGCCCAACACACGTATCATGCTCTGGCTAGATTCGCCTTCCGTTATCGCATCCGAATAGCGAAGAAGCGCGTAGAAACCGATATTTTCCTAGGACCCATTGCGGAAGAACAAAAAAATGTGATCGCGATTTATCATGTGGGCGCCAAGTATCTCTTTACACTGAGTGACCTGATGAATATCGCGAACACTGCTCTCAGCAATTCGTTTTATTTGTATCCAGAGCCGAATCCCATCAAGAATCCGTATAATAACATCGCCTTTTCCAAATCCAACCTGTATTATTTGTATTTTTTTATGAGATGGCGACATTATACGATCCCACGACTATTTGAATTATTTTTCCAAGCGAACTTTAATCTCTTGATGTTCCGCTTGGAGAACGAGTGCTTGCTACAGGACCGATGTATAAAATCGCACGTAGACAGTATGTCACCATTGACAATGGCAAATGAAATTCGTGTGATGTTGAGACGGAATCGTTATGGTAAACGGCTGAAGATTCATTTGACCTTTCCTAACCAAGAGTTGATAAATGCGATGAAACCGTGGTTGCATTTGTATTATTATAGTCGGTTTTCTATGAGCCGAGCGAGGAAACAGATTGCCAAGATGAAATTGAGTTGTTTGATCAAACAGTTGGTAATACAGAATCCTGAATATGGGCGCCGTTATTCATTCCAATCACCTTTCTCTGAAACCCCGTCATATTATCATAACAAACGGAGAAGTAATCATGTAATTGAGATGCTGCATCACTCATTTATGAACGATCATACAAATATAAATTCGGAAATACAGGAATTTGGTTTGGTTGATTACTTTTCGGAAGACGAGTATGCGAATGAATTTTGAACTCTTTTGGACAGGAAAGATTATATTGTGTTATTTTATACTCTTGTAAAATGAATAATCAATTAAATCATGTTATCTATTTTATCATCATTGTTGCCATTCTATTAATTCTTTATTATTTAGGTAAACATCTCACGACGAATCAAGAAGAGGGATTTCAATTGATACAGGCACAAGAAGTACTGCATAATGAAGTAGTGGCACCGGTTCCAGTACCCGAAGCCAAATTCCCTTTCAAAAATTTCCGTGACGATAAAGGTCAGATTATTAATATTATTCTCATTAGTGCTCCTTTCCGAACCGAAGAAGATGAAAAGAAATATATTGAATATGCGGAAATGGGATTGAAGTTTTGTGGGATCTCTAGCTATTTGGAATTCCCAGATAAGATCACGAACCCATTTGAGGACCGATTCCATGAACAGCGTAATCATGACTATTTGAAAATGGTGAGTACTTGGATTCATTGTTTCCGTGAACCGTCTCCTGCTTTGAAAAACTCGGGGCTTCCTCTCTTGATGATGTCCGAGGCCGATTTGAAGGATACCCAGGGTTACTACAAGCCCGATCCTGCGATTAAGAAGGAGTATGACTTCATGTACATTTGCTTGAATGATGATGAGACGGGACAAAAATGTGAGCCAGGGTGGCAATGGTATAATCGCAACTGGGATTTAGCAAAAAAATGTCTGGTGGTCATGTGTCGGAAATTCAAATTGAGGGGCGTTATTGTGGGACGCGAGAACTGTCCGTTCACAGAGCACTGTTCGGGTATTGTGAAGACCCTGCCCTTCCTACCTTTCCATGAATTCCAGAAGGAAATGCAAAAGTGTAAGTTCTTATTTGTGCCGAATATTGCCGATGCTTCGCCTCGTGTTATTACAGAGGCCATGTGTTATAATATGCCGGTTTTAGTGAATCATAATATTATCGGGGGTTGGCATAATGTTGTGCCAGGGGTAACGGGAGAGTTTTTTACGGATGAATTTGATGTGGTTCCTGCGTTGAAAAAAATTACGGAGAATTACGATGACTATCAGGCTCGTGATTGGTATTGCCAAAATCGGGGACAGGAAGTTGCGGGGGCGCAAATGTTACAGTTTTTGAGGAACCATTATCCGAATATTAATTGTCCGGATGCGAAATTTGTTACAATTTAGAGATAAATATTATTTTGTGGGGGTATTGTATAGTTAACGGTTTTTGCTTCAAATGAGTAATAAAGAAGAATTGTCCCGGGTATCGTCAGCTCAATTAGAACAATCATCAGAACAATTATTAGACAATGCAGTACTACCACGTGCATATGAGGTACCATCAGCTCCATCACAACAATCATTAGACGCTATATCAGCTGTAAGTAGTTCAACAGATATTTTTTCAGGTATTAAATATTTCTGGTATAAAGAAAACCCATTTTATAACGGCACATTTTCCGAAGGAGGAACCGATTATAATGCCGCATGGTTATTAGAAAGAATCTCCAGCTCTTTTACGTTCAATATTGTTATGTTCTGGTATAGAAGCGGTTCAAAAACGGGTGGCTATTTAATGACCGCCGATTACATTCTGAAGAAGGGTAAAAATTATTTACCAAAACACCCTAAATTTGCGCGTTATTTTAATTACCTTAAATTGAACGAAAACAATTATCAAGGATTATATTTTGATTTAATTAAAAATGGTATGTTATTCCCGGTACTAACAGCTGAATTGGAATCCGGTTCTATAAAAAAAATATTAAATCCAAGCCAAAGAATCACCGCGCGAGTTTATAATGCAGTGTCTAGTTTGTTTGGAAGATCTAAACAAGAACCTGTTGATGAGTATGCTGGCGGCAAATCCCGCAAAAGAAAGGACAAGAATAACAAAACCCGCAAACCCCGCAAATAAACACAACTTCCAACTTTCTAATTACAATTGTAATTTATCTCTGCATACACCGTGTAAAATATTTAGTTATTTTGTAAATATTTTACTACCCACCTATTTTATAAATCAAACATTTGCCAATGAGAGAATCCGACGACGAATTCCCTTTTGTTTTCAAGTGCCGTGATAAACCGAGGCGACATGATATTGTCAAGCAGGTGAACGAGACGATGAAATCCTCCGAGTGGATTCCAGTCCTCATCCGAAAAATACAGGACCAGCAGCGTCAATTGGAGGAACTCCGTCAATACATAAATAATGCAACATGTAAAGATCCATTTTGAAAAAATTGAATATCATTTATCAGCGCTGGTTTTGTCATCATTAGTAAAACCATGGAACAGCTACAAGAGATGATTCCTACTATGGAGGCCTTTCTGAACCGATACCCTATTATCAAGAAATATATTTTGGAGTGTGAATCTTATGGAGAACAAATCAGCCATCTGAATATAGCGATTGTGAATATTCGGCATAAACTCGGATGGAAGAATATCAACGAGCCCTATGCTAAATTTGTGGCCGAAGATTTACAGAAACATCAGGATTTGTGTGAAATAGCGGGAATGAATCCCGCCCTTTTGAAGCTATTACTAAAATGTATGGTGCATGTTCTATGGATAGCCACAGAAGATGCACTTGGGGCCAATACGTTGATTGATGGGGAGAAAATAGAGGTGGATTTTGGATTGCTGAAAATGGCGATTTATAATTATGAAAAACCATAGAAATGGGGTCTAGGGGAAGGGGTATTTTGTTTATTTCTTGCGAGTTGTTTTCTTTTTTCTTGTGGCAAGTCCCATCCATCAATCATCAAATCTCTACTAGAAAAAGAGGAGTCTACCACTTCGTTTTCTTCACATTAATCTGTGGACCCGCCCTCTTTTTTCCCTTACTCGGGTCATACGCCTCATCCTCATCATCCGACCCCATCCCTTTGGAAATCTCCCAGAATTCCTTGGAACCCAGACGAAAATCGGGATGGTTCTCCGCTTTGTACCAAAAAATCTGGTCATTCAATTTGTTGGATTTGGCATTGTTATTGATGACTAAACATTCATAGTTCTCCGTTGTCTGATCCATGACACTGGAAAAAGATTCCAACGTGGGGAACATGGACGCATAATTTTCCCAGATTCTCTTACGATTTGTCATGTAGGGTTCTCTCAAAATGAAAACATAGTCAATATTCGTACGCAAATTCGGCGGTATACCTAAAGGATATTGCATGGTAATGATCAACATGACTTTCCAGTGACGACCGTTCATGAAAAGGAGACGCATCATTTTATCCTTCGTCCACGACTGGTCATAAAGACAATCATCCAGAATGACGAATGCACGAGGATCAATCGTGGTTCTCCGATAAGTTTCTATTTCTTTGTTGACTTGTTTGAGAACCGCCTTTTGTCTACGCAAAATGTTCTCAATTAATACCGTATTGTATTCGTGGTGAATGAATAATTTAGGAACATGGGCGGCATAAAACCCATTACCCGCCTCTGTCCCCGAAATGACTGTCCCAATTGGAATATCCTGATGATAAAAAAGGAGATCGCGAACCAAGTACGATTTACCCGTATCACGGCGACCAATCATGACAATGACCGGCCCTTTGTTCTCATCGGGCTTGAAAGTAATCCATCGCATATCAAATTTCTTTAATTCCAATGCCGACATGAATGAGTAGATTAGTTTATGAATAGATTATTATCTTATTTTTTTAACGAGAAGGGGAGAACCTTTTTACATGTGCCGTTGTTTTCTTATAAAAAATATGTTTAAGAAAACCATAGAGCTCTACCTCCATTCTATGAATCCGCCCCAAACGACTAAAATGAATATCCACTATACGAAGTTGAAACCTCTGGACCTAAAATATTTAGAAGAACATTATGAATGTTCGGAACTAGACACGGAGAATGAATATAACCCATTTCGCATAAAATCCCTGCAGAATTACAACCCCGTATATGCTCATTATTTTGAACTAAATGAAAAAAATTACAATCGCATCGGCCTAAATCATCCCTATCATTTTGTGGATTGTGAATCCGTACATTCTTATTCTAAAAATGACACCATATCGCGAGCCACACACATCAAATTTTCCCCACTATTGGACCCCATTAAATTCATGACGGGTAAATATGACATGTCCGATCCGTCTTTTAAAACCCTTCCCAAATTGACCGGTGATAATTCCTGTGAGAAAATCAGGAATTTCAATAATACGTCCTATGTTGATAATTTCTTCTCTTATTTGACCGGCCAACTTCTCCACGAATATGGGTTTCTTCATGGAATAGATTATTATGGCTCTTTTCTCGGAATCCAGGAAAAATACAAGATGAATATTGAGGATGACTTTGAGTTTTTGAAATCATCGGATCAGTTTCATGCATACCGAAATAAATTCTTTACTGTAGCAAGAATGCCCGAAAATGTTGAACAATTTGATATAGGTTCTCGGTCAAATCGTCAGAGACTCCAGCTTTCGTCTTCTGAAGAGTCTATTGAAATGATTGAGGGGCTTGTTTTGTTGGACTCTTCGGCAGAAAATGTAGTGGATTCTCCATCAGATTCATTCGGTGATATGGAAGAGGTGTATAAAAAAGAAGACGTGGTTTCAGAATCAAGTGTTTCAAGTGATGATTCTAGTGTGGCAGAAACTGAATCCGATTGTGATGATGAAGAAGATACAAATAACGAAGAAGATTGGGAAACCGAATCCGATTGTGATGATTCGGATTATAGTGAAGGTGATAATGAAGGTGATAATGAAGGGCCAGTGGCCTTCCTTCATGATTTCCCCATGCAAATGATTTGTCTAGAAAAATGTGATGGTACATTGGATGAGCTCTTTGAGAACGAGGAGTTGGATGACGCCATGGGTATCAGCGCATTATTTCAGATTATTATGATGTTGATAACCTATCAGAACCTGTTTCAATTTACCCATAATGATCTCCATACAAATAATGTCATGTTTGTCAATACCGACGCCGAATTCCTGTATTATAAATACAAGGGGATTTATTATCAGGTTCCCACCTATGGGCGTATTTTCAAACTGATAGATTTTGGACGTGCTATTTATAAATACGGGGGGAACCAATATTGTAGTGATAGTTTTGCACCAGGCGGAGATGCCGCAACACAATATAATTGTGAACCCTTTATCAATCCCAATAAGGCTAGGTTAGAGCCGAATTTCAGCTTTGATTTATGTCGGTTGGGAACATCCATTCATGACTTTATTATTGATGATCATACTATGCCATTGAATGCTATGAGTGATTTACAAAAGGTCGTGGCGCGTTGGTGCTTGGATGATAATGGTAAGAATGTTTTGTATAAACGAAATGGTGAAGAACGATATCCCGATTTCAAGCTTTATAAGATGATTGCGAGAACTGTTCATCGTCATATCCCGGAGGTACAATTAGAAGATGCAATTTTTAAAACATTCCGTATAACGGCGAATGATATACATGATGGTGTTATGGACATGGATTCAATCTAGAAAAATCTCTTGCAAATGGTAAGAGATTTTTATATTTTTCTCACAAAAACGCGTTATTCATTCTTCTTTCTGGCGTTCTCAAATATTTGTTCATTGTACAACTTTACCGCTTCAGGATCTGCTGCCTCGCGACTATCAAAATCAACCGTTTGTTGAACGCCGATCAGATTACCTTCTTCGTCAATTGTCTGTGTCAATACATTTCCAGATTTCTCTGCCAACTTGATATTATCCTCTATCGCCTTTCTCTTCGTATCTCTGACTCTTTTATCAAACTCTTGCTTCGCCTTCTCCTCATTCTTCATCTTTTCTTGGTGAAGTTGGTTGAGCTCCTCTTCCATAAACTCAATGCGACCAGTCTTATAAGCATCTGGGTCCCATGGCATCCATACTCCTACTGGACCAACGAAAATATCATGGTGTGGATCTGCCTCGCGAAGCTTCTTGCACTTCAACTCTGCCTCCTCCTGTGTAGCAAATGCTCCACGAATCTTGACACCACGAACCGAAGTCTGAAACGAAAATTCGCGATTGAACTGAGCATTTAGCTTATCCTCTTCTTTATCAATAAAGTTCTTGTAGTCATCTTCTACGCCCATGGATTTCAACTTGGCGTCTTCCTCTTTTGCGAATTCGGTGAAATCATCCGTAATGTTCTCAATCTTTAGGTGATATTTGTATGCTATGAATTGAAGGAAATCGTTGAACTTGCCCAGCGACTTTGTAAAATCCCACTGTTGGACGAACTTGTCAAAGATGTAGACCTCGCGCTTCTTTAGAATCTTCTCCGGGGATACGAAAGACATACATACGAATTTCTGTCCGGCGACGGGTGGATCTTCATCGCATAGGTCAATATATTTAGGATTCGGCTTTCCTGAATCTAGTAACTTTCTCTCAAAACTAGTCATTGTTGTAATTTACTATCTGAAAACCTTTTAAGTTGATTTAGGGAGATTGTTTATTTTATTTAGTTTTACTGTTTTGAATTATTTTTCTGTATCTAATATATATTTAGAAATGCTTGATATTTCTGAGCTCATCAAGAAGATCATCAAATACCTTGTTCTCGGTCTCGTCATTTCCGTCGTTGCGATTGTCATCCCACGCAAGCCCCTCAACCTTGAAGAGGTCATCCTGCTTGCTCTTTCGGCCGCCGCCACTTTCTCCATCCTTGATGTGTTCCTTCCCTCCGTCGGTGAGTCTGCCAGATTCGGTCTTGGTGCAACCGTGGGTAGCAACTTGATCGGTGGTCTCCGAATGGCTGCCATGTAAAATGGAATGGATTTGTTATGAAAACACCATAAAATATTATTTATGAGAGAACTTTCATAAATAATTATAAAATTGATTGTTTTTTTTTGGAAAACAGCCAAACCAATATCTAACCCAAATATCCTATATCCAATATGAATCTATTTATCCTATCTCTCAATTTCAAAGAGTGCGCCGAATTCATGTTTGATAAACATGTTTCCAAAATGCTTTTAGAGGCCGTGCAAATGTTATGCACTGCAATGCAACTCGTTGATCCTGAAAATGAAATTCAGAATCAAATCAAGCTATATAAAATAGCCCATAAAAATCACCCCGTCACCATCTGGATGCGGGCGTCATTAGACAACTATCTCTGGACCTTGCAACTAGTAGACGCGATGCACGAGGAATGGAAATTTCGCTATAATCATCCCCCCGAAAAAATGCATAAATCCTATATTGTTGCTAAGTTTCTCAGGGAATATGCACCAAGTGCCGATAAATTTCCGCATACGGGACTCACTCAATTCGCTTTAGCTATGCCTGTAGAATGTAAATCGGATGACCCCATTGAAGCTTACCGTAAGTATTACCAAACCGCGGATAAACAAAAGATTGCTTCCTGGAAAAAACGCGGTAAACCGGACTGGTATACTTTTACAGAGAAGTCGTGATTTCTACACTTTAGAAAAATCTCTCATATATATATATATTTATGAGCAGTAAGAGTCATAAGATAAAAACAAATATTCCTGACGAACAATCCAGACAGATTGCCAAATTGGTGAATGAGAATGAGAAAGAACAACACAAGTGCGAAGGCGTTTGCAAGGCCAAATATCCCATTTCGCGTGCCATTTTTGATAAGGGGGTTAGGGATTCTAGAAAGAAATGCTTAAAACAATGCTCAGATGAGGCTACTACAAACTTGAGAAAAGAAATGCAAAATATCGTAAGATCTATTCCCAGAGACGAGTTTCATAAGAAAGTCAGCGTAAAACACCCGAATTTTGAAGAAGCATGGAGAAGTCGCGCCCATGCGAAAGAGGTGGAAGGATTAAAAAAACAAGAGGCAAAGGATGCGTTGTTCTCAATAAAATCAGCAAGAAAATCTGCAATTGCACAAGCAAAAATAATGCAATCTAGAAGCAGAGCAGGCGGAAAATCTCGTAAAAATCGTCGTAATAAAACGCAGAAGAAGAACAAGAAGAGCTGCTGGCCATGGTAAATATAAGTTTTTATTTGCAAAAAAACTTATATGCTCGGTATGAATTCCCAGTCCAAATCCGCACAAACCGCTTTCCATATCGCATCCTGTTCCTTTTGTTTTATCGGGTCTTTCATCAGAGGAATATATGGCAAATACTGAGTCTGGTCCAATAAAACACATAACTGATGAAGCGTATATGTATAATTAAAAAAATTGGTACGATTATTGGGACAATGTAGCGCCCATGGTTTCTGAATTTCAATAAAGAGAACGCATAGGGTTTCGTGTAATTCTTCGTTCATAATAGGTGGCTTGATTCCAAAGAGCGAATTGATGTATTGGATATGCTCAAAATATTTATTGAGGCCTAATTTTCGTAATATCTCGCGCATTTTGTCGTAGTTCAAGAGCGACATGTCTTTTATTCGCTCTTTTTTTATGCGATTCTTAATCGCCTCAATGACATGATCGGGAATCTGTGTCGTCTCTTTTGCTTGGAACTGCGAAAGAATCTCCTTGAAATGATTCAGGCGAATATATGCGGTATAGGTAACTTCATTCGGTGGCTCTTTGTTTGTAGGTTTGGAACTATCAACAATATAGGAAACGAATTTACCACACTCAAAGTTATTACAAATCAATATTCCTTCCTCCTCTTGTGGAATGAGTTCTCCGCGTTTGCATATTTCGCAAATATCTGTCTGAACAACCAAATCACCCATATTAATCACCTCATTGTTCACGTTTTTCCAATAGGTTTGGTATGCCTTGCGTGATTGATTGTACTTGTCGTTTTGAATATCATCGGTTTCGGAACCAACCGTTTTGATTTTGAAGAAGGAATTGAGAACCTTTTTGTTTTGATCATTGGTTCCATGGGAAATCTTCTTCTTCTCTTCAAAATAGTCAAATATATACCGGGAATTATCCAAAAAGTACTGCTTCTTTTCGGACTTCATACCCTTGATCTTTTTGTTTAATTGGAGAACCTTGTCTTTAATTTCCATATATTTGTCAATTTCGCTGTCTTTTAGATATTTGATCATTTCCATCAAATTTTCGCGTTCTTTTTGTAGAGTAGGTATGGTTTCTGTTTCTAATGTATGAAAATGGTTTAACATTTCGGCGTGCTTTTGGTCAATTGTGTTTAATTGTCGTGGTGGGTGTAATTTTTTATTCGTAGAAACATTCATGGGAGAACCTTGACTCTTTTTCATAAAATCTCGGGGATTTTTTATATGTATTTTTCGGTGATAAGATATAATAATATTTTTGGGAAAGAGAGATAAAAACTATGCGAATAGCCTATTATAATGGATACGTTGGAGACAATCTATTCATCCAGTTATTATAACCAAGATATGAATAAAAAGCGGGAGAAATCCGATGCAAAGCGTGAAGCATCTGTTCCTGTTAAATCCGACGAACAAATATTACAAGATATTACCAAAACGAATACAGAAAACAACGAAAAGATAGCACCCAGCAAACCCGTCACAAACAAACCGCCGATTTTGGACCCGCTTTCAGTTATTATCAAACTGGCCATTTTAAGTAATAAACCCGTGGGCGCAAAATTATTCATAAAAGAAAATGTCGTGCATATTCAGGAGCCGGGTATTTTTCAAGGCGTTTCGCGCTATCTATTTCATACCACAAAAGAGGATTTGCAATATTTGTATAATCCGATCTATTTGGCCTGTAAACAATATTTGAACAAAGACGCCCGGAAGCGAAATCCCAAGATGGTGGACCTCTTCATTTGCGCCCAGCGCGGAATCATACAATTGAGCGAAACCTATAAACATAATGCGCTCATACGATTATGTTTGAATTATTATTATGTATTGATGGACAATTATGTCAAAGAGATGTATTGGTCGGTTCTTTTTCGCGAAGATGAAATGACGAAATCGTATACGGAGCAGGTTCTTTTTCAATTGAATGAGTTATGGACTACGGAGAAGATCAAGATTGTCCTGGATATGATTTGTTTTTTGAACGATGACGTCATGGCGAATGAGAATGTAAAGTCGCTGGATATTTTTATACAGAACGTGGACAAACATACATCGCGGATTTTACAAATGTGAATTAGAAAAAATAGGATGTATTTTCTATAGGATGGGTATTCGGAGATTGGTAAGAGACGATTTCATATTTTCTTATTGGATATTCGCATGGTTTTTATTGTACTTTTTCAAATTTGTAGATGAAGCTCCGAAAGGACTTCTGATTTTGGGGGTCTTGGATAATCTATTGGTCGGAGTTTATGCTTTGATTATTCAAACTACGAGGCTTCCCTTTTATAATATAATGAAATACTGTGTTATTAATTTCTGTATCAAGGTTCTCCCATTGCTTTATTTATGGAACCGAAAGGTAACTCATCGCGAAATTGTCATATCGGTGATATTGGTTGTTTTCTATCTTTTGTGGATTTTTATCAACGGCACGAACCCAATAGAAATTTATCGCGCATTGAATGCATCTTATACAGAAAATGGTCCAAAACAGCGGACCATTCCATCACAATTGTATGACAAAATCTATGGGCAAATCGTAAAAATGGGACATTCGTTCTCTCATAGTATTTCATAGGGTTTCAAGTATGGATAATAATGTCGTCACTCTTATTGAAATAAATAAGAAAGACTATCAGAAAATGATGTTTATTATGAATACATTGGATAATGGTTGGAAAGTGAGAAAAGTGGACGACGCCTATATTTTTACGAAGAAGCACGAGAACCGACGCGAGGTTTTCAAAGAGAATTATTTAGAGACTTTTATTCTTTCCAATCGGACGATGTAATGGTCCCTTTTTATCATGCCTTCCCGGAATTTGGAATGCATGATAATGTTATAATATGGCGAATTTGTATTGACCCCGGTATATTTGACCCGTGGAAACGAGTTCTTTGATTTTCTTGACTGATATTTTCAGCTCTTTCTGGATATCGGTGTAGGATGCGAATAATTTGATGAGTTTGTTTGTTACCGGATCTATCAGTCTGATTTTTGTTCCTCGTACATTGGGTTCTTTGTTGGGGAGGTCGTTTGATTGCAGAAATGCGGTTTTTAGGGATGGGCTCACATTTTCCCAGCGCATCCAATAATGATTGTTCAATGGAGATGAATGTTTTATGGCGGTACACATGGCGGTCGGATGCTGTAGAATATCTTTCGCTGCATCCTTTGCTAATCGGAAGACTTTGATGATTTTCGTCTTGTCAATATTCAACATGGCGACTTGGCCTTGGTTTCGCTCATTGGTAATGACCGTTTCACCAATATTACGTGGTTTGTGCAAATCGGTTTCTTGGCGATTCGGAATGAGGTGCCATCTATGGTCTAGATAGAGTGTTTTGTGTTGGTGTGCCTTTTTGATTGCGGTGAATGATGCGGTTTGATTGTTGTAGTTGAAATCACGAGTTGCTTCCATGATGCTGGTGTAGACTTGGACGACTTTTTGTAAATCGTTTTTGTGGTATATTTGGACGAGGGGGCCGGTTGCATTGGCTGAGGTCGTTGGCGGTTGTTCATGGAGTGTATTTACAATTGGAGCACTTAGTGAATCGGGGACACTTTGTGATACATATTCGGCTGATTCGTCCACTTCGTTCTCGGGTTCGGTTTGTATTTCAACCTCACTTTCTACATTCAACTGCAGAGTTAGTTTTGTGAACAAATTCGCAACGTCATCGTAACTTTTACAAAATGGAAGCAACTTTGTAGCCAAGTCAATCCGTTTTTCTTCAATTCGCAGTTTGGTAATGTCAATATTGTTGTATTCGTTCATTTTGCCAGTGGCAAATTTTACAATCTTCTCATATTCCTTCTGGTTAGGAATGCGATAGGCCTCTGTTGAAAATTTCTTATTTTTATGCTCTAATTGACTATATTTGTACTTTACGAGTTCAGCGCTGTTGTGCAATGCCTTTTCAAATTTGATACTATTTTCGCAGACAAATACATCCAAGACAACGAGGGCGGTTCCGAAATCGCATCGTAGCGCGTCCATTCTTTGCTTGATATCCACCGTTTCTCCAATTTTCAATATGAAACTTCCATCGGGGTTATCTTGAATTTTGCAAAAATAAACGAGCCATTTGTTTTTGTTGCTTTCAATGAGTACTTCGTGTCTTTTGATGGCCGTTTCCTTTTGGGAGAGTTGCAGAGAATGTTCTGTTTCTTGTAGTGAGTTTTGAACGACTTGTAAAGAATTTTGTAATTCACCACTTTTTATTTTGAATTGCTTGTAGTATTCATGCATTATATTTTCCATTTTGACATAATAGGTACGAATTACCTTTGCCCTTGGTGTCGCTGCTATCATACAGAAATTTTTGAAGCAATCAACGGTGAGAAGAATAAATTCTTTATTTTGTCCACCACCCAAATCTTTCTCTTTGGGCGCCCCGCTTTTTGGCGGAGCGCCTATTTTGTAATCTAAATCCTGTGTAAAATTTTTTACCAATAATTTTTTTGCACTATCTCGTCGTGTAAATTCCACATTCTTCCAAACATCATCAAAATCCACCACAAATTTCGTGTTATCAGTTCCGTGTTGCAAGTATAAATAATGACTCACCATAAATATCTGTTCCTCTTCCGTGTTCATCTGAGTTTTCATTATCTGAAACAAATCATCACCCTCTCCTACATCCGATAGGGTTAGTTGTTGCGCGTTTGCATCACCAGAGTCCGCTGGCACGGTCAATGAATTCGCTGAGTTCATTCTATACTATATTCTGTGAATTTGCTTTATATAGTTTCAGTGAAAATATATAATTATCTAAGCCTGTTCTTCCGCGGACCTTTCTTTTTCTGCCTTTTCCTTCTTCTTTAAATACGCGGTTCTCGCCCACTTCTTCTTCTGTTCATCGGTTGGCTTGTATTCTTTCTTTTTGATTTTTATTTCTTCCTTGTTTTTTTCATAGTATTCTTTCTTATGAGCAGGTGCGGTGTACCGTTTCAAATGTTCCTTTGTTCTCTCAAGCTCTTGTTTTGTCTTTTCCAATTCGTCACGTAATTGTTGTATTACTTCTTCGTTTGTCATCTGGGTTATGCTAACATATGATATGACGAAGTTTTTATATCAGTATCATTTATCATACAAAACAACATAAAGCCATTTCCGCATTTTTATAGACGAATCATGGTAAATTGTGCAACATGCCACACAGTGAAGGCATTCTTCAATGTTGCTGGTGAGAAAAAACCAAAATTCTGCGCTTCCCATAAAATGGAGGGTATGGTGAATGTCGTGAATAAGATGTGTGAAAATCCTGGGTGCAGTGGTAAGCGTGCGACATTCAATATTGTCGGTGCAAAACCCAAGTTTTGTGGTGAGCATGCATTGCCTGGAATGATAAACCTATCAGCAAAGCGATGTAAAGGCGCGAATGGTGCAAAGTGTTATACCATACCGATTTATAATAGGCCGGGTGAGAAGAAGGGAGAATATTGCGTAGAACATAAGTTGGAAGGGATGGTCAATGTCACCGGGAATAGGTGCGAAGCGTCGGGATGTAATGTGATTGCACAATTCAATGTAGAGGGTGAAACAGTTGGTAAATTCTGCTCTAAGCACAGAGAAGATGGCATGATAGATGTAAAGCATAGTCGGTGTGAATATGAGGGATGCTGTGTGTCTCCTTCCTACCGATTCTTGGAAGATACTCACTGTCGCTTCTGTGCTGAGCATAAGTTTGAGGGGATGTATAATGGAAAACATAAAAAATGTGCAGAAGAGGGTTGCGGAAAGACGCCATCGTTTAATTATGAGAATGAAGATTTGCCTCTATATTGCAGTGAGCATAAAACGGAAGACATGTTGGATGTGAAGCATGATAAATGTGAGATACAATCATGTAAAATTAGACCATTATACAATTATTCCAATGAAAAACGCGGAAGATTTTGCCTTTCTCATAAATTGGATAATATGGTAGATGTTTTGAGTAAAACATGTAGGTCTACTTGGTGTAATACAAATACAAACAAATCAAAATATGATGGTTATTGTATGTTTTGTTATGTGAATCTGTTTCCAGACAAGGCGGTTGCTCGTAACTACAAAACAAAAGAAAAAGCGATTGCAGATTTCGTTTTGGAAAAATTTTCCCAATTTACATGGACTTCAGATAGGAGGGTTCAGGACGGATGCTCACGTAGAAGACCCGATCTATTATTGGATCTTGGGTATCAAGTTGTTATTGTAGAGATTGATGAAAATCAACATATAGATTACGATTGTAGTTGTGAAAACAAACGCTTAATGGAAATTTCTCAGGACATCGGTCATAGACCTCTTGTGTTCATTCGTTTTAATCCAGACTCGTATGTAAATAGGAATAATGAAATAGTGAAATCTTGCTGGAAGGCGAATAAAACAGGAATATTTATTATAAACAAAGAAAAAAATGAAGAATGGACCAATCGTTTGAATGCGCTTTCTGAGCAAATAGAATATTGGTCAACAAATAAAACAGAAAAAACAGTAGAAATTGTTCATTTGTACTATAATTTATTTGATTGATTCGTCTAGTTTGCATGAATTATGGTGCGCATTTTCCAAAAAAATGTTTCAATAAACATTACGATACCATTTTGTAACGTCTTATTTATTTTTATTTAGCAATATCCTCCAGATTTTTTTCTTTGTATAGTATATAACACACATTTCGCAGCATGGGAGGAGCACTTATGCAACTTGTCGCTTACGGAGCCCAGGACGTTTTCCTCACCGGAACTCCTGAAATCACTTTCTGGAAGGTGTCTTACAGACGCCACACCAACTTCGCCATGGAGTCTATTGAGCAGACTTTCTCTGGCCAGGCTGACTTCGGTCGCCGTGTTACCTGCACGATCTCCCGTAATGGTGATCTTTGCTACCGCACCTACCTCCAGGTTGTTCTCCCTGAGATCAACCAGCAGATGGCCCCCACCGGTGCTGGTAACAACGTTTATGCCCGCTGGCTTGACTACATCGGAGAGCAGATGATCGCTCAGGTTGAGGTTGAGATCGGTGGCCAACGCATTGACCGCCAATACGGTGACTGGATGCACATCTGGAACCAGGTCACCCTCTCCAACGAGCACCGCAAGGGCTACTGGAGAATGATCGGTAACACCACCCAGCTTACCTACATCTGCGACCCTACCTTCGCTGAGGTTTCCGGCCCCTGCGCCGCTGCCGGTGGACCCGCCCAAGTGTGCGCTCCTCGCAAGGCTCTTCCCGAGACCACTCTTTACATTCCCCTCCTCTTCTGGTTCTGCCGCAACCCCGGCCTTGCCCTCCCTCTTATTGCTCTCCAATACCACGAGGTGAAGATCAACCTTGATATCCGCCCCATTTCTGAGTGCCTCTGGGCAGTCAAGACCCTCAATGGATCCAACGGTGCTTCCGTCTCTGTCCCTGCTGCCTACCAGCAATCCCTTGTTGCCGCCTCTCTCTACGTTGACTACATCTTCCTTGACACTGATGAGCGCCGCAAGATGGCACAGAACCCCCACGAGTACCTTATTGAGCAACTCCAGTTCACTGGTGACGAGTCTGTGGGTTCCTCCTCCAACAAGATCAAGCTAAATTTTAACCACCCCTGCAAGGAGTTGATATGGGTTGTGCAGCCTGATGCTAACGTGGACTACTGCGACTCCCTCAACGGTGGATCCGTCCTCTACAAGACCCTCGGTGCCCAGCCCTTCAACTACACTGACGCCATTGATGCTCTCCCCAACGCCATCCACGCCTTCGCTGGTCCCTCCGAGGTCTCTGGTGCCAACGCCTTCATTAACACCTCTGGTCTTTTCCAGCTTGCTGGTGATGTTGATGTTCAAGCCTCTGGACAATACCCCGCTGGTATCTTTGGTACTGGCTCACCCAATGCTTCTGTTCTAGCTTCTGGTGTCTCTGATGCCGGCACCTTCGTGCTCGCCGAGACTGCTCTTGACATGCACTGCTGGGGCGAGAACCCAGTCGTGACTGCTAAGCTCCAGCTTAACGGCCAGGACCGCTTCTCTGAGCGCGAGGGCTCTTACTTTGACGTTGTCCAGCCCTTCCAACACCACTCTCGCTCTCCCGACACTGGTATCAATGTGTACTCCTTTGCACTCAAGCCTGAGGAGCACCAACCCTCGGGATCGTGCAACTTCTCTCGCATTGATAATGCAGTGCTCCAGCTCGTCCTCTCTGCCCCCACCGTTACTGGAACTTCTACCGCCAAGGTCCGTGTGTACGCTGTGAATTACAATGTGTTGAGAATTATGTCTGGTATGGCAGGTGTAGCTTACTCGAATTAGTTGAACTGCATATATGCTGTCATAATAATTTAATTATCTAATTTTATTTTACTCGCACGAGTAAAATAAAAATACACCACATTATATCATAAAATATATTCCAATAAATCAATTATTTATTGAGTTTTCGCTGTTCAGCCAATTCCCTTGCTCTCTGCCATTTGTATTCTTCGTCATTATATCTATCATAAAGTGTCTTTTTGTTCGTTTCTTTCCTAAGAATGGCCTCATTCGCAATCTGCTGTTTGGTTTTCTTATTTGTTCTTCCAATGTTGTTAATTTGTACTTCGTTTACATCGGTTGTCAAGTATGCATCTTCTTTATGATTTTCATATATTAATTTAAATTTCTCCATCAAGATATCGTAATCAAATTCTCTTTTCATATAATTACATTCTCCACAACATGTTTTTACATTTCCTGATATATATCCCAAATCGTTATTTACTCTGTCTACTCCATTACAGTGGTTGTCCTGAGGTTTTTTCCCGCAAATATAACACATATTTTTCATCATTTCATCAAAATCGTCTTGGGTAATTAGAAAGTCCAAACCCTTTCTATTCGCTCTACGCATATAATCCATATAAGAGCGAGAATTGTGATTCGCAAAACACTCAGGAAAGGTTCGTCCCTGTATTTTTCCCTGAAAAGTCAAAATATGCTCAACCCGTTTTATAAACACTTGGTCACTCGTAGACCCCTTCATAAAATTACACATCTCACAACAACTTACACAATTCTCAAGAATATAACCCTTTCCTGAATCTGCTCTGTCAATTCCGTTGAATCCGCGTTCCCGCAATTCTCCACAATAATAACAACCCGTTTCTGCGATATTCACGAAATCTTCAAATGTTAGACCAAATTCCAAATTTTTATATTCCGCCGTTCTTTTGTAAATATTGAAATTTTGTTCCCGGCTGTTTTTCTTATTTTCATTTGTTTCTGCCATTTTTTCTGGATGTTTTTCCCTCCATAATTTTGCCGATTCTGCGCCCTGTTTCAGATATTCTTCCATCCCCAGATTCTCCATTTTTCTTTGTCGGGAATCCATCCATGTTTTCGCGACTTTCTCATAATTTTCCTCTCTCCATTCAGCCTTCTTCAAAATGTTTTCGGGTTTCGCCTCGTTTTTCCTGGCCAATTCATTACGATGTTCCCGGTCGCGCTTTGCGTCTTGTATTTTGCATTTTTCCCGACAAACATCGCATGTTTTTGTTACCTCTGACACTTCTCCAACAAAATGTTCCATTGTAAGCTCCTTGTAACAGGTTGTACAAAACCTCGTCTCTGAATTTGCATTATCTGCATTTTTCTCAACAACGACATCACGTCTAGAAGCATCATGCTCCCGCTCCTTTGCAAGACAATCACCACAATTGGAAAACGGATACTCCAAATCCAGTCTCGCGCGGCATCCGCGAACATAATTGCGACACATCTTTTTACCTTGTTCTTTCGTTTCATCTTCAAAAACACACAGCTGATGTTTTCCACAATATTTATTTTCGGCACTCTTTTTGTATTTACATCCCTCTTTTTCACATAAAACAATCGTCTCCTTTTTCTTAATTTTGTTTTCTTTTCCACGATTTTTACAGTTTTCACAGGTTTTCGTTTCACCTCCGAAGAAGTACATTTTGTTACATCCCTTGCATAATTCCAGATTCGCCAACATTTCATCGGTATAATCCGTCATATGCTCATGAAATTTACAAAACTTGGATTCACCGAGACCCTTGTTCCTACAAGCATCACCTTTGCGGTCTTTACCACAACATCGCGCATGGACCATTGTATAATAACTTTCAATGTTCCTGAAAACATAAATCAATTTTACGGATTGGCTTTATCACCATTTTTATGGTATATTTTTTCAGCTTTTGATTTCCAAAAACAAAAAGCTGAAACAACATGATCTCTATTCGTGGACGAATAGTCCTAAAACCCTAATTTTACCAAAAATCCTAAACCATAATCTTTTCAAAGTTATATTTTATTTTCACTAAATCTTTTCGTGTGTCTTCTCTTTTTTTTATTCCTTCTAGTTTTATTTTTTTTATTACCACCTCCAATTTGACTAATTATATATGCAAGTATAGCAGCTGTCACTATAACACAAATATTAGGTAGACACAAAATAAAATTATCATTTGGCCCTTTTTTAATATTCCATTCATTTGATTCTTTCAATCTTTCAATTATTTCATCTTTTTCAAATTCAGAAGCATTTACGAGTTTATAAGGTATAATTTCGTTAAACCATTTACTTGGGTCTCTTCTTCCTAGAAACCTTAGTCTACGTCTATCTTGTTTTCTTTCTTCTTTATCTTCAATATGTTGTTCATTTAATTCTGCACGCGTATAAACATCATCAGAATCTACACTATAAACATCAGGATTTGATGTGTGTCTTTTATTAAACCAAGAACCAAGTTTATAACCTAGAGGAAATATGCTACCGGAAGATGTACGTGCAAATGAATCAAAATGTGTATGATGTCGTGGTTGTGAAGGTGAAGGTGAAGCGGCCCGTCCAGGCATTATTATATATAAATATATATTTATTTAATCTCTATTAGTGGACGAATGAAAATCGTCCGTGAAAGAGATAGCAGGTAACCACGTTTTCAAAGCGATGCGGAATCCAAATGGATTTTGCGAAGGTTAAAACTACGGATAGAGATGAAATATTCAAGGGTGTATTTTTTCAGCTTTTGATTTCCAAAAACAAAAACTGAAACCTCGGACAAAAACTTTCTTGCATTCCCTAACCTCATTTCGGTTCCTTTCCATCTTCAATAGCTTTATTTTGACAGGTTGCACTACAACCATAGTAGGATAACACAGCTCCCGAGAGTAGACATAAGCAAAACCCGACGCACTCACACATATTACAATATGAATAGATAATATTCTAAAAATTATGTATTCATAATGCAGTAAATTACGATTGTAACTAAAATTCCCGTTATCTAATCAATTCAGCAATACCCCTCAGCATGGACCGCGTCTTCATACCCCCGAAAAGCACCCAAAATCATATCCTCTGCAATTCCGGGCTCCACAACTTCTTCCATATACCATGTAAAACAAGACCCCAAAATACATCCCTCTACCCAGCCAATGAACCATGCTACATCATCTTCAATAATAAAACAATAAGATTCTTCGCGTTTATTATGATGTCCTCTACTCATATACAATGTACAAAGGTAATTACAAATTCAAATATTTTACACGTTTCCGACGCAACATACGAAAACCCCGATCCGAACCTTTCAACATTTTTGAAAAAATATAACAATATTATAAATGACGAAGAAATATTTCTTATCCTTTCAAACCGTATTTAGGTTAAATGAGAACGCGAAATGGTTAGAAGAATTCCTTATTTATTACATAAACCTCGGGTTTGACCATTTTTATTTATATGACAATGATGGTTCCATCTCCGAATATGACCCATCAAGACAAGTGAATAAGAACGGAGATCCCATAAGATTGGATGAACCAGAAGAAGACAAGGCCATATTGGACGCCATTATGAAAAAATACGGCGATAAAATCACCTATACAAAATGGCAACCGAGAGATGAAAACAATAATATTGTATATGCACAAGACTGGGCGACAATGGATTTCATTAAACGATATGCAGACGAAACTGAGTGGGTCGCAACAATGGATTTGGACGAATTTTTATATAGTAAAAATGAAATAAACATTCCACAGTACCTACGCGACCAGCCAGAAAATGTCTCGCGTATATTTTTGGGTCAAAAACGCTTTATTCATAGGTTTGAAGCAAATAATAAACTAGTAACTCAGGATTTTCGTTGTGAAAATTTCTATATGCCAGCGGGTACTGGCGGATCAAAGAATATAGTAAGAGTCAAAGACTTCGTAGACATAGAACAAATACAGGCTATGGATTTGAAAAATTTTGAAATGTCCGATATTTATATGAATGAAGAACTACAGAAGCTTTATAAAACTATGCATTTGCACTTGCACGATGTGGCTGTTAAAAATGAAGTAGTAATTCCTCCCGAAGAAGTATTACGCTTCAATCATTATCAAGCACAGCTAAACAAAATACCAAAAGATAAACAGGGTTATGACGACTGTATGAAAAGATACAAATATTTATTTTATAAACTAGAAATTGATAAAGAGGGGTTTTCAGTAATGAATGTGAATGATAATAATAATTACACATTATACATCGGTCTCTTTGTGTTTCTCTTGTTCATCGCCATATTTATGGTGATTCGCTATAATAATAAGAAGAATAGATTATTATACCCGATTTTCTTTGCTCTTCTTTTATTGTTTGTCGTCATTGTTTACCAATCATCGCGATTATAGGTTTTTTGTGAATAAAAATATAAAGCTCTCACACATTATATTTTTATAAAAATGTACACGGATATCAAGGTTGTAATCGGACTTTGTGTTTTCAACAATGAGGAAGGTCTCCCCGTTATTCTTGAAAATATTCAGGATCTACGCCCCCTTTTTCAAACCATACAAATCGTCGCTTTTTATGATAAATCCAGCGATCGTTCTCTGGAAATCTTGGAATCTTCCGATCTACCCATTATTATTATGAAAAACCTGGAAAAGCAATCGCCGATAAGAACAGAAAACATTTCCAAAGCGCGAAATTATATCTTGGAAATTATCCGGCAACAATTCGCAGACTACCCCTTTTTTATTATGATGGATAGTAATCGGTATTCGTGCACGGGTAAAATCCGCCCCCCGGTTCTCCAAAGTATGATAGATCGCCAGGACGAATGGGATGCGATATCATTTGACCGCGAAGATGGCTATTATGATTTATGGGCGTTATCTATACCACCGCTTCTATTCGGGTTTGATCATTTTCAACCGAGACAACCCGCAGTGGATGCAATAAAGAAATACATCAATGAAATATTATCGGATTATAAAGCCAATCGTCCGAACGAATTGATCCCCGTTTTATCAGCATTCAATGGGTTCTCTATGTACAAAACCGAAAAGTTTTTAAATTGTCACTATAGCTCTGACATTGATATTTCGCTTTTCCCACCCGATATTTTGAAAGAAAACCTAGCGTTAATCAATTTGCCTATCTGTTATTCTAGATTGGATCATAATTCGCAACCTATTATGGAAGGAGATTGTGAGCACCGGCATTTTCATTTAGAAGCAGTAAAACGGTTCAATGCAAGAATACGAATTTCCGTGCAATCTCTCTTTGAGAAAAATAATAAATAGATATTCTATAGCTATATCTATTTTATGAAATGACGAAAATAAGAGTCCCCCAAAGATATTTACCAAAAACATTATCCAGGCGCGATAAAGAGATACAAGCCAGGATGTTACGAAAATCCCGGCGATTATACAAACAGGGCAAATACTATACTCGTAAACAATTGCCCTCTTTTCATAGTAAACCGTCGGGTCACGTCGCAAATGCCCGGAAAATGTACAAAATGGATAAAATCGCCCCCTCCGGACAACTCGCCAAAGCGACCGGTTGCTCTGTCGCCGCCCTTCGTAAAATAGTGAATAAAGGTGAGGGAGCTTATTTTTCATCGGGTTCGCGGCCAAATCAGACGGCACAATCCTGGGGAATCGCACGATTGGCTAGCGCGATTACAGGTGGTAAAGCTGCCGCCGTGGATTTCAAAATTATAGAGGAGGGTTGTAGTCATTCCGGTCGCGCATTCCGTCTAGCAAACAAATCGCGTAAAAATAAAAGACGGGGTGCTATACGAACAGTCTTGAACTAATGGAAAAAATATAGCCACCTAAAAACAACATAAAAACGAAATGAAATACCATGACATAACACATGTCATTATATAATAGCACGACGCTTCATACCCAAAATGAACTTCTTATGAAAAATTTGATGGACTTTTATAAGAATAAAGAGAACCTCGTTAAAATGATGCGGATTATTAATGGCGAATCCCGTATTTCTTTGCGAATCGTGGATTGGTTTGTGACGAATTTTGCAAAAAAATTCTATACAATGTATGATATCTATCATCCAACGCTAGGTTCAATCCGATTCAAGATATATAATGACTATAAGTTGAAACTGAAGGCGTATTCCAAGAAGCGTTTTGATCCATTTTGTAGGTGGGAACGAATTTCTATACCCTATGATGGAGAGAAACATATGGAGACGACAATCGGACAACTAAACTTTTTCAAGTGGGCGATTGAGAACCGGGTAATTGATTTCATTGAGGAAAACTACGCAGAAATAGAAGAGGATATGAATCATCGGAATAGTACTTCCAGGAGGAAGAATAGTCCGACGGAACAAGATGATGTTTCGGATAATCTGGGAGGAAGAACGAGAAAGAGGCGCGAAGAGCTCTCCATTTCTGCGTGTAAATGCATCAAAAAGGAGTCGGTGAATATTATTGTGAAATTTAACTGAATGAATCATTTTACCGATATTTCAAAATATCTAGTACCAGTTTCGTCGTGGGGAATTCAGAGGAACCATAGATGTCTTGTAAAAGAAGCCATTCAAAAAGCCCACCACCATATACAGACACTTCTTGAAACCCGAGTCCCATGAGCTGGCGCGCCTTTTTTTCTGCGGATTCGTCGCATGCGTTTTTCCCATAGACGATGATTTTTTTGTTATAAAAATCATAGTTATTGATTAGTTCATTGATGGCGGTTTCTTCGCGGTCGGATGAGAGAGTATTTTTTATCAAACAATCTTGATCTGTTGCAATCAATGTATTAATAAGATAGTAGTCCGATGGATGACAGATGGCATGTTTTATGGATTCAAAATTGACATGTTTCACATTCTTATTTAAAAAACCAAGCATAATAGTTTGGCATGTATTTTATTATAACGACAATTTTATATTTTTTAGTTTCAATCTATATTCGTCAGTGAAAGAGATAGCAGCTAACCACGTTTTTTAATCTCTATTCGTGGACGAATAAAATTCGTCCGTGAAAGAGATAGCAGCTAGCCACGGTTTTGTATCCATTTGGATACAAAACCACGGATAGACCTTAAGCGAAGCGGAATCCATTTGGATTTTGCGAAGCTTAATCTCTATTCGTGGACGAATGAAATTCGTCCGTGAAAGAGATAGCAGCTAACCACGTTTTTGTATCCAAATGGATACAAAAACACGGATAGACCTTAAAAAACACGGATAGACCTTAAGTATGTTTGGGAAATAGATATTATCTGCTATTATTATATAATGGGACAAGTCGTTGAATTCAAAAAAATATTATTAATAATAATTCTTTTTTTCTTAATTCTTCTCTTCGTTATATGTTATTATATGTTATTTGTCTTACAATAAATATTATGAAATGATGACATATAATGGCAAGGAGCCCGAATATAAGTTAAACCCATATGAAAATATAGATATATCTGGTCTTACAATATATCATGATATCAATTCATTAATTTCAGATAACGAAAATATAAAAACTGAAAGCAATATTATAATAAATTTACTAAATGGAACCAGTGGGATGGGTTCACAATTATCTTTAATTATGCAAAATATGTATTATTTTAAGGAAATGAATCCAAACATTATTTGTTTACCACATTTTAGTAAAAATAATGACCATTTTAAATATCATAATCCAAAATATTTTAATTCTTTTTTCCTTTATTTTAAAAGAAAGGAGAACATTTTAGATATATCAAACTACAAACAGTACTGTTTACAGTTAGGTATTATCGATAGTTATCCCTTTTTTAACCCTATAGCACCAATTATGCAGAGTGAACCAAATAACAAATATATTACCAATTTTAATAAAGAATATGATTTCATTAGACTACCTGAGATTGTAGATAATATTAACAGATTGAAAAAAGAAAAACCTTTGATTGGACTACATATGAGAAGCTATGTGCAAAAAAAAATTCACCAAGATTCATATATAACTATATCAATTAAAGATAGATTGACAAAGGTAAAAGAAAAACTAGATTCAGAAAATAAAGATTATTCAATATTTTTAGCAACAGATGTTGTAACCTATATTGATATAGCAAAAACTATATTCAACAATGATATTTACTATTTTGACAATATAACGCGTATGGTTGATGATAACGAAGACGTAATTACACAACTAACAGATGATCAAGCTGGATATAAACTTGGGTCCGATATATTAAATGAATGTTTGGCATTGTCTATGTGCAATAAAGTGTATCTTTCTTTTAGTAACACAATGTATACTGTTAGTCTCTTTAACCCAGACGTTATAATGGAAGAGTATTAAGTCCACGGATAGACCTTAAATAGCCGCATATGCACGCAGCGCGTTATTTTTATCTAAAACATGCGATCTTAAATGTTCAGGATGTAAATATGAATCATTTTCTGTTCTATAAACAAAATAGGGAAATTTATATATATAAGTCGTAAGTTTCTCGTACAAATAAGTATCAGCCCTATGTGAATTTATTGAGGGTTCTAAAAAGTACTTGCCGTCTTTCAAAATGTCAGACATAAGTCTTTGTGCGCCTTTTTTATTTATCAAGTATGATAATGCATAATAATGCTGACCATATTGTTTTACAAATTTAGAATCAATGAATCCGCCATCATGTACATTATACCATAACATAATTATTTCCCAATCAGATGGAGCATCGTTAA
>Ga0214923_10000337_pt1 | contig 72293 bp, 65 predicted proteins | sample LL1510_MetaG_FD_177993 | JGI IMG/M metagenome (GOLD analysis project Ga0214923, IMG submission 177993) | Freshwater microbial communities from Lake Lanier, Atlanta, Georgia, United States - LL-1510 | ecosystem: Environmental > Aquatic > Freshwater > Lake | place: USA: Georgia | collected...
AACCAGAGCCACAACCAGAACCAGTTGCTGAATCAGAAGTAGTATCTGAACCAGAGCCACAACCAGAACCAGTTGCTGAACCAGAACCAGTTGCTGAACCAGAACCAGTTGCTGAACCAGAACCAGTTGCTGAACCAGAACCAGTTGCTGAACCAGAACTAGTTGCTGAACCAGAACCAGTTGCTGAACCAGAACCAGTTGCTGAACCAGAACCAGTTGCTGAACCAGAACCAGTTGCTGAACCAGAACCAGTTGCTGAACCAGAAGTAGTTGCTGAACCAGAGCCACAACCAGAACCAGTTGCTGAACCAGAGCCAGAAAAAGAAATCTCTGTTCCATCCGTTCCAATTCTACTTGATGCTATCCCAACCAATTCAACAATTACAGTTACATTTGAAGAGTCTCTTGAAAACGGAGGAAGTCCAATTATAAGTTACCAATATTCATTAGACGCAGGTTGGAGTTCAAATGATTTAGAACCACCTTGTGTTTCATCACCAATGATAATAACAGGATTAGCTAATGGTAATACATGTACGCTTAAAATCAGAGCGGTTAATGCTGCTGGTCCAGGAGCATATTCAAGACCTATTATAGTAACCCCAGAAGAATAAATTTTCCATAAAAATATTATATAAAAACATAATAAATATATTTTTTCATTATATTTATTATGATGTCAAACGGGTTAACTGAATATAACGAACTTATCAAAACAATAGTCAATGATATTGTAGAACAAAAAAAAAATGATAATAAAAGTGATAATGACAACGAAATATATTATGACGTCGTCACAGAATCAAAACAACAAGATAATCGTGTTAGTTTCACAGAAACAAAATATACAGAAATGAAAACATTGGATAACGGATTTTTACAAAAATATGACGTAAAATTATACGGTTCAGATAAAGATAATTATGATATAATTAACGATTTTTTACAAGAAAATCAAAGTGAAGAAGCATTTTATATAATAGATTTGGGAGAAATCGTCAAGTCATATAATAATTGGATACGAATGATGCCAGACGTGAAACCATTTTATGCTGTAAAATGTAATCCTAATCCAGTTATTTTAGAAGCATTATCAGAATTAGGTGTAAATTTCGATTGTGCTAGTGAAAAAGAAATCCGTAACATAATTGATATTACGAATGACCCTTCCAGAATAATTTTCGCAAACCCCATCAAAATGAGTAGTAAAATCCGTTTCGCACGTAGTAATGATGTAGATATATTAGTATTTGATAGTGAATATGAATTATTCAAAATCAAACTATTCCATCCAAACGCGAAATTGATTCTACGTTTAGCGGTAGATGATAGTCATAGTATATGTCGTTTCAATTGTAAATTTGGTTCAAAGTTAAACGAAGTAGAAGAATTATTGATGATAGCAAAAACACTAAAACTCAATATAATCGGTTTCAGTTTTCATGTAGGAAGTGGATGTTTATCACCAGAACCATTTTATAATGCTCTCGCAGATTGTAGACAAGCAACTGATATAGCATTGAAACTAGGATTCAATATTTCGATTATTGATATAGGAGGAGGATTTCCAGGTGTAGATAAAAAAATCCGATTTGAAGATATAGCAAATCGAGTAAATGACGGAATTCGCGATTTCTTTAACGAAGAAAACGCAAATAAAAAAATACAATTTATAGCAGAACCGGGTCGGTATTTTGCCCAAAAGACACATACATTGGTTATAAACGTAATTGGAAAAAAAGTAGTTTATGACGAGGAAACACGCGAAAAAATAAATGTATATTATTTGAATGAGGGAACATATGGATCATTCAATTGTATCCAAAATGACCATTATGAACCGACCCTGTTGCCGTTTAATGAACAAAAGGAGACATGTTTTCGAAGTAAGATTTTTGGCCAAAGTTGCGACTCGATAGATGTAATAGCGAATGATATTTTATTACCGGAATTAGCGATAGGAGAAAGTTTATATGTAGAGAATTTTGGTAGTTATACGCTGAGTGCGTCAAGTGCGAATTTCAATGGTTTTACACCGACGAGTAAATTCAAGTATATTTTCAAGGACCAAGTACAAAATTAGAAAGTTTTGTATGGGCGTTTTACACCGTTGAAGATATCAATCCACACAGTGGATGAAACTTCAACTAAGTTACCAGTTTCAGTTTGAATCATAGCACCCCGTAGGGGTGCGGTTTCAAATCTTCACTGGTATAAATGATAAAAGGTATAAAACATATTACACCTGGTGGACATTTTTTCATATTATGTATTTTAGATAATATGAAAATATAATAAAATATTTTACACCATTTGAATTTTTCGCGGTTATAAATGGCATCATAAATATAAAATAAAATTATAAATTATTTTGTTATAATATTATATGAAAAGTAAAAAAAGAACATATAAAAAAAAAATAAAGAATAAAATATTGTCAACAAAAACAAATAGAGGTAAAAAAACATATATTAAATCTAAAACAAAAAAATCTAAACCTATAAAGAAAAAAACTAAAACTATAAAGAAAAAACATAAAATATCAAAATTTAAAGGGGGTTCCGTTGAAATGGATAATAATTTTAATTTAATAATTACTTATATTTCAAAAAACAATTTAGATGCTATTAAAAATGAAGTGGAAAAAAATAAAGATATTTTAAATTATCAATTTGGAGAAAACAAAGTTTCTTTATTACAAGAATCGATTCTTTTATATAATCAGGAGGTAACGCAATTATTACTGGATTTGGGTTCTAATATAAATATTAAAGGTCAGGATGGAGTAACTGCTTTAATGTTATCTGTTTCAAATAATTTTGCTCCTTTCGTTAAACTATTATTAGAAAATGGAGCAGACATAAATGAAAAAGATGATTCTGGCAGAACCGCATTATTTTTTGCAGTTCAAAAAAAATATATTGAAATATTAAATATTTTATTAAATGATAGAAATATTAAAATAGATGAGAAAGATAATAATGGTCTTGATGCTCTGATGTATGCATCTGCTTTTGGAAATAAAGAAGCTTTAATTATTTTGTTAAATAAAGATGCATATATCAAATTAAAAAAAGATGATTTTGGCAGAACCGCATTATTTTATGCTATTAAATATAATAATTTGGAAATTGTCAAAATATTAGTTAAAAATGGTGCTGAAACGACAATAATTGACAATAATGGCGATTCCTATTTGGCGTTAGCTTGTCATAATGGAAACACCGAAATAGTAAAAATATTATTAGAAAATGGCGCAAGTTCCGTAATTAATGAAGCAGATATTGGAGGATTAACTCCGTTATTGTACGCTACTAAACGAAAACATTTTGATATTATAAAACTTCTTGTTGAACACGGCGCAGATGTTAATATTCAAAATAAAGAAGGTTTTACACCATTAATTAATTCGATTTTGTATGAAGACAAGAAATCTGTAGAATTATTGTTGAAATCAGGTGCAAATGTAGAACAAAAGAAAGGATTTTTGACACCATTAAACATTGCTTGTATTTATGGAAATATGGAAATAATTGAATTGTTATTAAAAAATGGAGCTGATATTAATACAAAAAATCAGTATGGTGTTACACCTTTAATAATGTCAATTGGTAAAAAATTTATAAATGTTGTAAAACTTCTTATTGAGAAAGGTGCAAATGTTAATTTAAGTGATGAAGTTGGAGGAACACCGTTAATGTATGCCTGTGGAAAAAATGTTTTTGAAATTGTAGAATTATTGGTTAAAAATGGTGCAAATGTTAATTTAAGTGATAATAATGGTTCGACACCATTAATGTTCGCTTGTCAAAATAAAAATTTTGATATAGTAAAATTGTTAGTTGAACACGGAGCAGATGTTAATATTCAAAATATGGACGGTTCAACCGCTTTAATGTATGCTTCTGAAACTATAAAAAATGCTTCTGAAACTATAAATGTTGTTATGGTTTATTTTCTGTTGGAAAACGGTGCAAACCCTCTTTTAATGACAACAACAAAAAATACTGCCTCCAAAATTGCAGATAATATCGAAATTAAAGAATTATTGCAAAATAAGGCGAGAGAAATTTTAAAAAAACAATTAGCGAAAAAAGAAAATATGCCATCAGTATCATCTGAAGGTTTATCAGAAGAATTAAAAAAAAATATGGAAGAACAAGATAAAATAAAAAATATGATGGCTGATATTAATGCTGCAGAACTAATTAGGAAAGAAGAAGAGGAAAAAATAAAAAAAACTTCCAAAAAAAATAAACTATTAGAAAATAAAAAACAGAAAGAAGCAGAAAGGATACAAAGAGAAAATCTTCAAAGACAATTGCAGAGAGAAAATGAAGAAAGAGAACTATTTGAAAAAGAAAATCAACTTGTTTCAGAAAAAGAAAAATATGAAAAAGAACAACAATTACAGTTACAAGAATTAGAGAAACAACAGGAAATTGATAGAATCTTTCAAGAGAAAGTGGCTCAAGAAGAGAGAAAAAATGCGGAATTAGAAGAAAAACTAATAAAAGAGGCTGTTGAAAAATCAATAGAAACATTTAATAATGAAAAAAAATCTAGAATAGAAAAAGATAGAATAGAAAATGAGGCATTTTCCTTTGGTGAAAAGTATTTTGGTGGTGCTGAAAATATAAAAATAATAAAAACTGAAATTGAAAATATGGAATTATTGAAAGATAATAATGCTTTTGAAAAATTGAAAGAAATATTACCGGCCTATTCAAATAATTTTATTTTAAAAGAACCCGCAACAAATAACATAATTTCATTATTATTTATTTTAATAGGCATTTTATCAAATAATTTAAAAGATAATGGAATTTATTTAATGCTGAAGGGTGGTTCGGCCATTCAAAATGTAGGATCTCAGGTGCCAAACGAATTTATGGTTCCTTATGAAAGTAATGATATTGATATTGTATTAATTAATACAAATAATATAAGTAATCCAGATGAGAATAAGATATTGACTGAACAAATAGCCAATTTTTTAATTTGGGTTACTGAAGAAAATAGTAATTCAATTTTAACCCAAACAACCAATATAGACACTACACATCCAATAGTTAAAATTATTTTAAATAAAAATAAAAAACCTTTGGTTGATCTTGACTACAACATTTTGCCTGATAATATACTCAATTTATATATGAGTGATATTTATAGCAAACCATTTTTATTGGGACAAACGAGTGGTCTGTTTTATAGTCCATCGATAAAGAGTTTAATTTATGAAAGAATTTATTTAATGATAAATTATTCAGAAAAGGAGAAAGTTAAAGTGTTAAAAAATAAAGCATTTTTAACAGAAAAGATACCACGAAGTCTTAATTATTTGGTAAAAATGCTTTTCATATTAGAAAATGAGAGAGAAAGTAATAAAGATGAATTAAAAACTTTTTATGGAACATTATTTGATGAAACATTTAATTTTTTTGGAATTACGAAAGAAATTTTTTTCGAAACCCACGGTAGTACAATTGACCAATTAATTCAAATGTGTATAGATCAACTTCCGGCTATGCGAACTACTTTTTATAATTCGAAAGAAGATAAATAATAAAAAAAAGTTTTACAATTTTTTATTATTTTTTTTTCGATTTGCGGATAATTTTTTTTTGTGATTTGCGGATAGGCCTGTGAATAGGCTTGCGAATACTCTTTCTAGTGATATTTTTTTTAGTTGATTTTTTTCTACCACCAGAAATAGCACACGTTATGTTGTTTTCATTAGCACATTGTTCAGGTTGAACACTATTAGTAGACCTTTCAGGCATTTCTCCATCAAGCTCTTTGGTCATGTTATAATCAGACAATGTCAATTCAACGACAGGAACATTACGATAAGTATTGCTTCGAGTGCTTTCGGTAATATAATTATTTTTCAATAATTCAAAAGAATTTACATATTTGTATTGGCTATCGTTATAATAGTCATAATTAAGCAATAAATTTATTATATAATTGAGATTATTAGCATTTATGGTGTTAATATTTTGTTTATAATAATTATGATAAGTATACATAAATTCACTTACATCTTTTATAGGTTCAAACCAATCCATTTGGTGCCCTTCGGGTGTACTAAAATGAACACCTTTTGTTCTCTTATTTATTATCCAAGATATTAAATTGATTATATTCATAGTTTTCATTATAAAATTATGTTTAGTTTCATTATTAGTAGTAGTATCAAAAGCAATTTTATGTAATTCATCATTCAATGTTTTTCTTATTTCATTTATATATGTTTTTTCATTAGCAGTTAAAAATACACCATTTTCAACATTTTTCAAATTATCAACTTTACCAAAATCAATAAGTTTTGTTGTTATAACTCCATTTTCATTGCTAATTAATATATTGCCTTCATGCATATCAAAATTAATAATTCCAATAATCAAAAAAAGATAAATTATTTGTGGATAAATATGATTATCAGTAATATTCAAATCGCCATTCGCAACTTTATCTAATGTAATACTATTTTCAACTTCAGGCATCAAAATAATTCCTAACTTATAATAAGGTTTATTATATTGGTCTAGAGTGTTGCGAGTTACTTCATTGAAATATTGTTGTAAGCATTCAATTACACGATTTAGTTCAGCGTTGTTATTATTTTGTGTAGTTTTATATCGTAATAATTTTAAGAAATGTTGTGATAAATGATTATCATAAATTTTAGTATAAGTAACTTCTGGACAAATTGGTGTTCTACCGCCTCTCTTTGATTCATTATGTATAAAATTTTGAATTTCGCTTTCATATACAAAATCTTTCTTGATTTCTGTCATTTTTTTTCTCTTTCTATTACTTAGAGATGGAACCATTTGCATACATTTTAATAGGTATTTTTTTTCTACATCTGTTAAAACGATAATTTTCATAATATATGATTTCATATTATTGGCAATTTTGAATATGAAACCGCTCAATGAAGACGCTGATATCAATTCGATTATAGTATTTCCAGTTTCTAATATTTTCAGTAATTCATCGTTTTTATTTGTAGAATCTTGGCTATATGGTGTTTCTAATCTACTTTTTCTTGTTTTTTTAGATGTTAATTTCGGCATAATATGATATAAACTATTATATCATATAATAACAAAAAAATAAATATATCAAAATCTATGAAAATTATACATAAGATGGTAAAATATCAATATCCATCATGTTCTCAATATTCTCAATACTATTTATAGGAGTTAAAAATTGTCTAAAAATATCGAATTCTAATTGATTCTCTGGTGTATGTTTATGTACAGTGCGCGCAATCATTTTATATAATTTAAAATTAGGATATCTTTCATCACCATTGCGTTTATATAAAACATTTCTACCAGAATCATCTAAACACCATCTATAAATTGTATGTTGTAAGTCATCAAAATTATCAGTATCATCATCATTATCAATAATAAAATCATAGATAGAACACCCAAGACGACATAAATCAAAACTATAATTTGGTTCTAAACGAGGTTTGTTCTCATTAAAATATGGTTCGAAATTATATTGTCCGTTAGCGTCACCTCCCAACGAGAAACTATCGCTACAATATAGTTTTCCGTTGAATTTATAAATAGCACGACCAAAATCAATTAATTTATAAATACGACCGAATGTAGGAACCTTGTATGATTTTCCATCATAACGGTAATATAAAAATTCGATATCCGTTTTTACGAACATAATATTATTAGTATGTAAATCATTATGAGTAAAATGGAATAATTTTTGATAACATAATAGTGTCATGATGATTTGAAAAAGACCACTAATAATCTCTTCCTTTGTAATAGAAGAGTTTTCGAATAATTCATCGAATGTTCCGTCGCATTTTTCTAGACATATAAGTTGTACTGGAAAATTATGAATAAACGCATATTCATTTTCATTTTCAGTATTATCGTTAGATGATGAATCGTCAGTTTCCCATTTTGACTCATCATACGAGTCACTTGTGTTATCCTCATTATCACTTGATTCATCGCCTGTAGAATCATCGCCTGTAGAATCATCGCCTGTAGAATCATCACTTTCAGAATCACTAGTATTCTCGACGGAATCCATGTCAACGTCAACCTCAATAGAATCATTTTTTAAATAAACAATATTTTGATTATCTAATTCAATATCATTTACAAAATTAATTTCTTCCGTCGTATTATTTCCAATATCAAATACGTCAATATTAATAGGGGTATTTCTAATTTCCAAACGATTTTTATTAGCTCGAGAACCATAATTGAACATTTCGTTTTTATCAAAACCAGTAATCGAGAACAATTTTTTGATATTCTCACTAAAATAATCAGAATTATTCAAATATTCCAAATCGTCACTAATATTCATTTTATATTTATCTTGAATACCTAAATAACAGCCATAATAATCAACACCATGAACGAAATTATGTTTTTCTATTAGCTTACTAGTAAGGAAACTAAAAAAACTATCAACATAAGATGCGTTATTTGGCTCACTTAATTTAGGGTGTGGTTTACTATCAGAATCATATAAACCATGCTGGGGTAGTGTCATTAAACTATCATCGATGGAATATTTACCAATCATGTAGCGAATAGGGTCTAATAAAGGAGAATATTTAATGAATACATTTTTGTTCATAATATCTTTTGTAGAAAAATCATAAGTATGCTCAGTATCATAGAAATGATATTTATTATTCAATGAAATTTTCTCAAAGTCGATATTGCTACAAGAATCCAAATCGCATAATTTGGAATAAATCGGATTATATTTTTGTATTTTTTGGATATGAAAAGGATTATAGTTATGTTCTAAATCTTCATTGAATGGTTCAAAAGAATCTCTTAATTTTTCTAAATTTATATATTCGGTATTTAAAAAATCGACATTGAATTTATGATTTTCTTTAGGAGTATTGAGAACATTCATTTTAAAAAAGCAGTATAAGTGTTTAATATATTTTAGAATTGATTTTCAAACGTAACATATTATACTTTACAAAATTCCATTTCAAATATTCAAAGGTGTAAAGATGTTAATCGATAATAGTTACGTTTATTTATAAATATCTATATATTGATATATTTTAATAATCAAAAACATTATGACGTTAGAATTAAAAAAATTCAATATGCGTGAAATTACATTTAGACCAGATGAAAATAAAGGGCCAGTAATTGTAATGATTGGACGTCGTGATACAGGTAAATCATTTTTAGTAAGAGACCTCTTGTTTTATCATCAGGATATTCCAATAGGAACAGTTATCTCGGGAACAGAAGCAGGTAACGGGTTTTATGCTGTGCATGTACCTAAATTATTTATTCATGAGGAATATAATACAGTATTGATTGAAAATGTTTTACGTCGTCAAAAAACAGTATTAAAACAAGTCAATAAAGAACTAGAGATGTATCGAAAAACTACGATAGACCCACGCGCATTTGTTATATTAGATGATTGTTTATATGACCAAACATGGACAAAGGATAAGATGATGCGTCTGTTATTTATGAATGGTAGACATTGGAAAATTATGCTTATTATTACTATGCAGTATCCATTAGGTATTCCACCCAATCTACGTACAAATATTGATTATGTTTTTATTTTAAGAGAACCTTATTTAACAAATAGAAAACGTATTTGGGAGAACTATGCTAGTATGTTTCCAACATTGGAGTCATTTTGTGCGGTGATGGACCAAACAACTGAGAACTATGAATGTTTAGTCATCAATAACAACGCAAAATCGAATAAATTGAATGACCAAATTTTCTGGTATAAAGCAGAGAACCATCCAGATTTTAGACTAGGTTCAAAAGAATTCTGGGAAATATCGAAAAATATGGGTTCTGACGATGAGGACGATGCTTATGACCCAAGTAAAGGTAAGAAACGTCAAGGACCAGCAATCAATGTAAAAAAAAATAAATGGTAAATTATCAGATTCAATAATATTTTCTTGTTTGAATATTATTGAATATAAAAATCTACTCCGAACTAAATGCCAAACGACGTCGAATATCACTGACAAAATCAGTAAAAATAGTAGCATCTTGTGTTAAATCATTCGGAAGATTTGCTGTAACTATGTTTCTATGTTCATCATCATTTGCGGATTCATTCTCGGAATCGCTATCATTTTCATTATCAGATACATATATTTCATTATCATCATCAACGATTTCTAAGTGAGTATTTTCATAAGAATCGAAATAATTTGCCTTTTTAAAAGGGATATGTTTATCATTATGAGAAATAATAAGTTTTTTATTATTTTGTTGTATAATAATAGTTTTGCCAAATCGATTATTGTATTTTACAAATTGGGAAAGACGTATATCTAATTCACGAGAACATTTATACCGATAAGAAATATCAAGTGAATATTCCTTATGTAAATAAAGACGTATATATGGACGCATAATAGTAACCAATTTTTCTTTTGGAAAATCTTTATCAATCGAAATGATTCTATGGAATTTACTTTCTTTGAATATTCGCAAACTGAGTTTATAGAGAACATTCTCATCGCTATTTTTGATGTAACTATCAATATACGAATTACGAATTAAAACCTCATTATGAAGTCGAAATTTTTTTAAATGGAAATTACATAAAAAATACTGATGAAACAATGACGACATAACATAATCACTTTTTTTAATAAAAAAATAAATATTATACAAATCCGATTTTTGAAATGGTAAGTTATTATATGGATTTTTCGAAGGAAGTGGTTCCGAAAAAAAGTATGGACTATTAATTAGAGCAGTTTCAATAATACTTTTTAAATCCATAATAGTAAATAGATATTTTTTACCATTTTGTAAAATAGTGATAACATTTCGATTGTTTTCACTAATAGGATTCAAATATATATCAGTTTGGATAGCAAAACTAGTTTTACGCCATTTATAGTTTCTAACTAGACGATTTAACCTATAATATAAACACTGTGCTTTACAAAAAGCATCTATAAACATATTTTTTGTATCAGAATTAATAAAAAAATTATGTATTGTTGATTTATAATATTCGAATTTTCTTTTAATAGAGGGTTCTTCTATAACACCAATTAGTAAATATAACATATTTTTAAATGTAGTGACAGAAAAGCAATTATATGATATATATCCATTTTCATCTAAATCTTTTACAAAACGATTTCTAACAGCATTTAATTCATAATCGAAAACGCATTTATAAAAAGACATACAATTATCTTTTTTACATTCCATTAAATTATAATTATATAATTCATCGGATTCACTATTTTGTTTATGTATTATTTGGTAAAAAGCATTCATGAAAAATATTTATATATATAGTTAAAAATATAAAGCACAAAAACTTTATATTTTTTATGATACAACTTTATATATACGGTTTATTCATCTTTTTTGTCATCATCGTTTGATTCATCTTTTTCTACAGCAGATTTAACTAATAATTCATTTCTAAGTTTAGTGGATTCTACGTCAGCTACTTCACGTTCTTCGAAATTAACAGTCTCTTTGACACCAATTAAATTACCTTCTTCGTCCATAGTTTGAGTTAATACATTTCCACTCTTCTTTGCCTTTTCGATGTTCTCCATAATAGCCTTCTTTTTAGTTTCACGAACGCGTTCCTCGAATTCTTTTTTGGCCATTTCTTCGTTCTTGAGCTTTTCTTTATGAAGAGCATTTAACTCTTCCTCAAGATGTTCAACACGACCAGTTTTATAAGCATCAGGGTCCCATGGGATCCAAATACCTACTGGCCCGACAAAAATATCGTGATTTGGGTCTTGTTCTCTCATCTTTTTACAGCGAGCTTCTGCCTCATCTTGAGTAGGAAATACACCACGAACTTTCAATCCACGAACTGATGTTTGGAAAGCATGTTCGCGACTAAATTGCTCGTTTAATTTCTCTTCTTGTTTATCCATGAAATTTTTATAATCATCTTCGATACCACTCTTTTTCAATTTATCGTTTTCTTCCTTTACAAAATCATTGAAATCATTAATAAGTTCTTCTACTTTTAAATTATATTTATATGCGATGAAATGGATAAAATCAAAATATCTTTCCATGGATTTAGAAAATTCCCACTGTTTGATAAATTGGTCAAATAAATATACTTCACGTTTTTTCAAAATTTTTTCTGGTGAAACGAAAGACATACAGACGAATTTTTGACCAGCAATTGGAGGGTCTTCATCACATAAATCAATATATTTAGGATTAGACTTACCGTTTTCCAATGTTTTCTTTTCGAAGGAAGACATTCCAATAATTATATTTTATAAAATGATTTACTGTTTAAGTGTTTTCAAAACATAATAATTTATTTAGGGCATTTTTGAAATATTTTATTTTGTTGGAATATAATATATAAGTAACTCGAATGTTTGATTTTACTGAATTAGTTAAGCGCGCAATTAAGTACTTAATTGAAGGTTTAGCAGTAGCAATCTGTGCTTATGCTATCCCAAAGAAACAATTAAATGTTGAAGAAATTGTCATTATTGCTTTAATGGCTGCTGCTACATTTAGTGTTCTTGATGTATTTATTCCAGCAATGGGCTCATCAGCAAGAGGAGGAGCAGGTTTCGGTTTAGGCGCCAATTTGATTGGAGGTCTTAAAATGGTAGCATAAATATAAATCCCGTTTTCATTTAGAAATATAATCATGTTTTAATATTGTATTTCGATACAATATCAAAAAACTTGTGACCATACACTGATTATTATAAAAACAATTTTACGTTATTTATTTAGAAAAAAAGTAGATAGCTCTAGTATATAGACAGGAAATGGACTCAAAAGATGAAAGAATAACAGCATTACAAAACGAGATTATACAATTAAAACAACAATTAGAAAAATATACAAATAATGAAAGACATAAGAAATATTATGAAAAAAATAAAGAGCGTGTAAAGCAAAATGCTAGAGAATATTTAAATAAATTAAAAGAGCAGAATCCAGAAAGGTTAAAAGAATATCGTCATAGAGCTTATTTAAAACGCAAAGAACGATTGGGTATTACAAATGAATCTACAACAGAGACTACAATTGATGGTGTATAAATCTTATATATCATAATAAGGATTATCATGTATTTTCATACCACAATAATCTTTTGGAGATTGTTTATAATCTACTGGATTATGTATTCCTGCTTCTTTAGCATTTTCTAATAAAAATTTGAAATTATCCCAGAACTCACTTTTATGGCCAATTGATTTTGTCATTACATGTGACATCTCATGAATAGCAACGAAAGTCAATGTACTTTCATCAATCAATTCTTTATTATTTTGTTTGGACTTACGATTTAAACAAAATGCGATTTTCTCTCCTTTGTTCTCACTATATGCTGTATATGTACTAGTGGGTAATGTTTCCATAACTTTCTTAGGATTGAATCCTTTAGCGAGTCGTTTTACACTATCTTTTTCTGGGTATTTTTCTTTCATATATTCGACAAGTTGTCGGCATTTTTCCGTAACTTTAGCTAATAAATCGGCAGCATCTTGGATTTTTTCACGTTCTCGAACACAATATTTATTACCATCAACAGTTGATACAATACATTTTAATTGAAAATCATTCGAATTCGAATAATACATATATCCACATACAACAAGTATAAATCCAACAAAAAAATATCCTAAAATATCACTTTTATTCATGGTTGCTATATATATTATATGTATTTTATACCAGTGAATATTTGAAACCGCACCCCCGTAGGGGTGCTATGGTTCAAACTGTAACTGGTAACTTAGTTGAAGATTCATCCGCTGTGCGGATTGAAATCTTCAACGGTGTAACATGTTTGAACACTAATAATAATAATAATAAAAACGGTCATTAGTTGTTATTATTATGTGAAATCTATAATTATCTTATATTATGAAATATTTAACGTGGGCCTTGACCAATTTCTAACGGAACACGAGCAAGGTCGGCTTCAATGGTACTTTGGTGCCATGGTCCAACATCGGCTTTTGTGATAATTGGGTCTGAACGTAATTGAAGATTGGCGTTGCGTAGGGTTTGTCCAATAGTATCAATACCGATATGGTAACCAGCTTGAAGAAGGTCAGGCATTAAAACATCACCTTGGTTCATTGCTGATGGGTTAAGTTCTCCCCATTTACTATTTTTATCCTTTGGAAGTAATTCAGAAGGATTAGCTACAGGTTGTAGAGAATAACCAGCGGTTTGTTTTGCGTCAACAGCAGGAACTACTGGGGCACCGTCTTGAACGGTAGCAGGAGCAGATGGTCCGGCAGGAGCAGAAGAACCTGTTTCCATACTATCTTTTACTAAAAGTTTGGAGCCGTAATATGAATATAAGGCCCATCCTAAAACAACAAGAATAATAATAAAAAGGATGGTTTCCTTTTTGAATAATTTTGGAAGACCACGAAGTTTGGATTGAATAGCTTTAAACATTCTATTTATATAATCGGTGGATAAAATTATTTTTTATTTTGATTTGTTTTTAAAATTGCTAAAATACTTTACATTAGGTTGTGAATATTAATTAGTATTTTCATTCATATCATATTCATCATCACTATCAAAATCTACATCACTATCATCGCTATCTGAAATATCTTCGAGCATATATGTATTTTTAATTTTCTTTGCTTCTAAATATGATGAAAGTGCTAAATCACGGGCCAGTTTGGCTTTTTTTCTGGCTTCTTTATACATTTTATAATAAACATCGTTTCTTTGTTTTATTACAATAGTATCTGTATCTGGTAATTCTTCTAAATTAAATTCGATTTCTTCCATCCCATCGATTGTATTTGGTAATTTTGATTCTATTAATAATTCGGGTGTTTCATTATCAGTGGGTTCTTGATTCGATGTATCGATATACATTTCAATATTATTGGTTTGTTCTTGCTCTGGTTCTTGTTCTGTGCGTGGTTCTAGTTCTTGTGTTTGAATCATCGTATTTTCTTCTTCTTGAATAGAATTAATAACTATAGATTCTTGTTGTTTTTCAATAGTAGTATTTTCAATATTATCAGGTTCTCGATGGTCGATAAAATTCCCTAAATTATTTTGTTCTATTTTATTATCGATAGTATCGGAAGGTATAGTATTTTTATTCATATCTGTATTTTTTGTTTTGATTAATGCTCGTTCAAATAAATTATCTGGTTTTAGCACCATCATCTGTTTTAATTCGATATCAATTGAAAAACTACTAGTAGAACAACGTATGCCTTGTATTTCTAAAATAGAAATAACATTGGTTTTATCATTAATAGATTCTAAACTCACATCTTTTTCATCTTCATCATAGATTTTTAGATTCGGTTTTCCTAAAGCATTTGTAACATTAACACGTACAATATAGAATTTACCGGATTTAAATAACTTCAAAGGTGATGTAAAATAGTTCTCAATGTCATGTATCTCCATTTCGCTATCAAACCAGTTTGCTCTGTTTTTATAGATATATTGGTGACAATGGTTCTCTAAATTCTCCATCCAATTGATAAATTCCTCGTTCTCGTTAGTAAACATCAAATCGATGTAGTACCGTTTTCCAGTTTTTATAAAACCTTGTTTTGTTATACATTTAGGTGGTTGTACATAAAGATGATTATTATTTACTAAAAAACGTATAAAATAATTACCACCGCCAATCAAACTAGGTTTTGTTAATACTAATTTATTAAAATCGAAAGATTTATCGGTATCATATATTTCACTCATTAAACAAGAATGTATTTATAATTTTTGTATAAAATTCTTATTGAGATATTACGAATATGAATAATACGTTTGAATTTTTTCTAAAATTTATTTAAAATATTTAGAAGCATTCGAGAACATGAAAAATATAAAAGAGAGTTGTATTGAATTTTTTAATAGTGAAAATATACGTAAAGAAGTAAAGGAAATAATAAAACCAATTGTAAATATTATTTATAATGAAATTTATGTATATATTTGGTTTATTTGTATTTATAATGTATTTTTGATTTTTATCATTTTAGCAAATTTATTTTTATTATTGAGATTATTAGCAAAAAATAATAGATATTCAAATATAGATAATTAAAATATGATAATATTATATAAAATAAATTAATGTCTGAAAATAGTATTCCAACACAACCAGCAAACGGAGAAGCACCAGTACAAGCACCACCAGTACAAGCACAACAAGCAGAACCAGCCGCACAACCACCAGCGCAACTAACAGAAGAAGTTCCAAACGGTAAAGTCACTGGTGGAAAACGTAAATTAACTGAATGGAATAAATTTGTTTTAAAAATTTTCCGTGATCATCGTAAGACAAACAAAAAGTATAGTTATGGACAAGCATTAAAAGAGGCATCCGCTCTTAAAAAGGCAGGAAAAATGTCCATGAAGAAAGAACCAAAAGCACCAGCAAAAAAATCAGGAAAAAAAACAGCTAAAAAAACAATGAAATGTAAAAAAGAATATGTATAGATAAAATGTATAAACATTTGTAAAAATATATAATATTAGTAAAAACTAATATTATGTCAAGTGAAAATCAAATTACAAAAACGCCAGAAATGGAAAAAAAGGAATTCATTGAAAATGTACAAAAATGGGTTCTCATTGAATCACAATTAAAAGTAGTAAATGAAAAAACAAAGAAAATGCGTGAATTAAAAACAGACCTATCTACAGAAATTTGTGAATATACAAAAAAAAATTCACTTACCAAAATAGGTATAACAAATGGAGAACTACGAATTTATGAAAAAAAAGAATATCCACCACTTACGTATGGATATATAGAAACCAATTTAGCAAAAATCATACCCGATAAATCGCACGTAGATTATATAATAAAATATTTGAAAGAGAACCGTGAAATAACAAGTTCTCTAGATGTAAAAATAATTACGAATAAAAAATAAACACCATTTACAAATATCTATAAAATATATAATAGCATAAAAATGTCTTTAGTAATACCATCTATTGTTGAACGATATATCTATAATACATTTGATATTGATAATACCGAAAAAATCGTATCGGCAGGTTTTCCTATAACAAATTTCATAGAAAAGTCGAATGAAGAAAAAATGATATTAGGTGGGAATAGAAAATTAGACGAACACGATAATATATCCATTATTACAAAAGTAGAACCGCTAGAAAACAAGGTAATTCCTATTGGTTTGGTATATAATTATAATATGCCATTGAAATGTTCTCAATATACTGATTTAAAAATAAAAGAAAAGAGTCCTAAAGAAACAGATGATGTAATAAATGAAGAAATGTTTGATAAATTATTATCTAAAGTACGTGTATTGACGAAGGCACAAAAACAAAAAAAATATAAAACTAGAAAACATAAAGAAAATAAAGATGACGAAAAACCAAATGAAAAATCGAAAACACGAAAACAACTATCTAAAAAAAACGAATAGATTGACATGATACTGCGATTGAAATATATAGTGTATAAAAAATGCTATATATTTACAAATAATAATCAATACTTTTGTAAGTATTCGGTAGTGAGGATTTAATTTTCTCATTATAATAATGCTCGACCTCATTATAATAAATATTTGGGTTACCCAAATAACCAGACTTTCTTTTATAAATAGTCCCGTTTTTGAACTTATTATTTTCCCAATCACCTATAAAATGAACATTTTCATTATAATATAATCCGTAACCATTTTTCATTCCATCGACCCATTTACCAATATAAGTTAAACCATTAATATATTTTAATTTACCGTGACCGTTAAATTCATCATTTTTGAATTCACCGACATATATTTTAGGTTCGCTATTGAATGGGTCGGTGTCTCGAATATTATTTTCACGAACAGCCCATTTCATAATTCCCATACCATTTCTTTCATTATTTTCCCAGTTGCCTTTATATTCATCTTCGCCTGTATATTTCATAACACCTTGTCCATTTCGTTCATTATTTTCAATGTCACCATAATATTTTCCATCGGGTAAAATTAATTGAGGTTCAGCCATATTAATGTTATCATTATCATCAATCATATTCAAATTTGTAATTTCTTCATCTTCATCTTCATTATATTTTTTACCGAATTCAATTGTATATTTTTTTGGTTTATAACCATTTGGATTAGAAAAACTACTGAAACCAGTACCACTGCCAATTAATTTATTTTTTTTGCGAATAGACCGTTTATTTTTTTTGATTTTTTTTGATTTTTTGATTTTTTTTGATTTTTTTGATTTTTTTGATTTACTCCCTCCAAATGTGCCATTATTAACCCCCTTTATAATAGCTTTATATCGATTAAGTATTCTTTGTTCTAATTTATCAGTATCTAACAATTTGTTTAATTCGATGAAAGAGATTGTTTTTTTAATTTCTTCCGCTAGCATTTTATCTTCATCTGTTCTATTGTCTTTCTTTATGACTTGAAAGAATGAAAAAGATTTATCTATATAATCTTTTACAATTTCACTATCTACATTTTCATTATTTACAATTTTACTATGCAACTCTTTAATTTTCTCTATTAGTTCTCTCTTACGTATATAGTTATCATTATTTACACTTGGATTAATAGGAACACTCACAATGCTCTTAACTGGAGTAGCATCTTTTAAATCTTCAATAGGTTTAAGAGAAATAGTAAGTCCAGGTCTAGGTCTAAAAATATTAGTTTGTTTGCTAGGTGACTCTTTAGATGACATTATATAATATAATTGATATAATATTTTTCTAATATATCAATTTACGCCGATGAATATTTACCTAAAATTCACTCCATTTCACATTATTGAATGAATTCAATCTCAACATTTTATCACCATTCTTTTTCCAATAATCCACTTTTTTATCTAAAGCAACATCGGCTTCGCTTTTTGGGAATAAATTCTTTCCTTTATTATTTAATAAGGATAAATCTTGTGGATTCGCCTTTGGTTTTTTACCGTAACAATTAACACCAAATTTAACATGTGGGTTATGGATATAACCACCATTTATGCCAGGTCTTCCACAATCATTTTTATGTTTTGGAAATTTCTGTAATTCTGTCCAAGTAGTTTTTTGTGTAGGGAAAAAAGCCATTTGCCCGTCAGACCAACCATAGTTACACCATTCGGCACCATTTTTATAAGCATCTTCTATTTGCTCATATGTTGCTAATTTTGCTCCATACGAACTACATATTGCCTGTGCGTCTTCGTAAGTATATAAATTATTAGATATATTGAATACTTCATTTGTATTGGTAGGTTTTGGTGTAGGTTTCTCGTCTTTTTCATCTTCTTTTGGGTTGATAAGCTTAGATAACATATCCGTTATTGAAATACCGAGAACATATTTGAAAAAATCAACAAAAGCAATAATAATGAATACTATCCACGCTAAACTTTCAATGAAGTAAACAAAAAAAGGTTTTGTTTCTTGAGTCATTGGAATACGAAATAAATAAAGAATTACATATAACAAAATAATTAAAAAACCAGTGACAAAAATAGAACTAGGTCTATCAATAAAGTCTTTTGTATTTTCAAATAAGTCATTAAATACAGTTTCTTTTTCTTTTTCTGAATAGGTATAGAAAAATAACGCGACTACGATTAAAACCGCTACTAAGATAAAAATATCAAATGTACGACTAACTTTGGTTTGAAAATTAGTTGATTCACCACCTTTATTCAAAAAGAATCCTAAAATAAAATAAACAATAAAATATATCGCTAAAAATAGTATTACTAAAATAATAGTTGATTTATTGAAAATTTCTTTTGCTAATTCATTGATACTTTCGCTAGTTTTTTTCGAATCGTCTTTTGCTTTATCTGCTGTCTTTTTTGCTGAATTAATATTGCCAGATATATCAGAAGTTATTGTATTAATATTCAAAGAAGCATCTGTAAGTCCTTCGTAGTTATTTTTATCATTATTATTAAAATATTTCAAAAAACTAAACATGTATTTATAAAACTAATATATTATACCAAGTTATTTTTTTTACGATAAAATAAACAATAAGCCATAGGAGTAATCATTTGTTCTGGATTTTCAACGATATCTACGTTTCTATCGTTATAATGAACCCATTTTTTATCAGCGTGTTTTGCGAAAGCAGTATAATGCCCTCCCATTACGCCACCTATGTGATTACATATACCAAATAATTCATATACATATGTATTCGCATTATATCCACGTACATATTTTGACAAGTCCAAGTTATCTATTGGAAAATCGATAAGACTATTAATTTTTTGTGTTCCATCTGGACTAAATCGTTTCAACATGATAATCAATACTTTGGGAAAATTCCAGAATGATATTTGTTTAACTACATCTTCTTTTTGTCCAGTTTTTTCATTGAACCAAGCATTATCACCTTCTAAAATATCAGGTTTAATAAACATATCAAGACAATCGTATAAATTATTAGCCGAACGCTCGTTGTCTAGTACTGGCAAATCAAGTATGAAATAACTTTCAGGTTTCAAAACATGACGTATCTTACCATCTTTTGATATAATTTCTGATACATATAATCCGTAAAAAATATCCATTATTTCGGAATACTCATTCGCATACGTAGTTTTTAACATTTTATAACATTGAACTGCCATATCATCGACCGAATTTTCGATATTACCATTTATTTTCATATTTACTTTTCTCGAAATACTATTATGTAAGCAATCCATGAAAAATTGTAGAAATTCTGGCATATCATTTTGTGCCCAGCCTGTGAAAATATCTTTTTTTTTCTCGACAGCGATTTGTTGTACATTATGAACGAATTTTGTTGGTGTTACCACACCGTTACCACTCCACATTACTTTACGTAAATCATTCCATTCTTTTAACATTGATGAATCACATATATTTGTTTTAATATTATTCATATACTTTTCGGTATCTAAAAAAGCATGTAATTCGTATGTATGATTTATTACTTGTAAGCAAGAGTTTAAAAAACAAGTATTACCTAAGTTTTCTAATCCAGTCAATCCTTTTCCTTGATATTTTGACAAGTCCATTTGTAAAATATTAATTTATGTATAATAATATATAGATAAATCGCTTTATATTATATTCAAAATGGATAATAATCGAAATATTCTATTATCAAATGAATTAGTAAATGCTACCTCGAATGAAGTTTTATTTGAGAGAATTGTCGAGAATATAATAAATAATTATGTAGATAATAGCCAACAAACCCAACCTATAAATGAACAGCAAAACACTCCTAGACAGACAAATAATCAACAATATGTAGAGAACATGTCAATGCTACATGCTCTACGAGATGTATTAGTCGGTTATAATACAAATATGCGTGAGTATCAAGAAAACATAAGGAATTTTTTAAATATTATACAAACAACACAACTATCTGAAAATACACAAAATCAATATTTTCCACAACCAACTCAACAACCGCAGCAGCAGCAACAACCGCAGCAGCAGCAACAACATCAACAACAACAACAACAGCAACCTCAACCACCACAGAACCGTACAGGTAGGTCTACTATGTATAATATAAGACAATCTACAAATAGACCATTTTCGATACCTTCAAATAATAGAACATCTTTTACATTAAGACCAATTCAAACCACTCCAAGAAATCCTATGAATAATCGACCCATTGTCACAGAAAATCAACAACCACAAACACAAACACAACAGATTCCAAGTATAATTAGTAGTATTTTAAATAGTGATGCTAGTATTTTATTATCAGACCGCCCTATTATTAATAGATTAGGTAGAACTTTTTTTAATAATTTACGAGATGTTGTAGTATATCCATCTCAAGCACAAATTACAAATTCTACTAGAAATATTGAATTTTCTGATAGTTTAGCCAATATGAATACATCATGCCCAATTACATTAGATGAGTTTCAAAATGGTGATATTGTTCGACAAATCATACCTTGTGGTCATATTTTCCAAGAACCCGCATTGAGAAATTGGTTTACACGTAATGTACGATGTCCAGTTTGTCGATATGATATTCGTGATTATATACCGAATAATACATCAACAAATACAAACGATGATATTTCGAATAATCCTATTAATACAACTGGAATCAATTATAATACCGAAACTGATTCTGATTCAGATTCTGATTCCGAAAATCACGATATTCACGACGAAACCACTATGTTTTCATTTGAAAATACAACTCAACAGAATATACCAACTACACCTACTTCAAGGAGAACTACTGCTGCTGCTGCTAATAATGTAAATAGAATAGTAAATAATATTATAAATACAACTACAAGAACATTGGACGAAATGCTTACCTCGTATATTAGTAATTATACAGATTCATCTGATAATTTAATATATCGCGTAGAAATACCACTATTTTATAATGAATATTATGATGCTTCTGATAATTATATGGGAATAGGTGATTTATTGCCCGATTATGATTAATCGAATATGTATTGTTCTGGATAAAGCGACATGTTTTTTATTATTTTTTTATGTTTTTGATAATCATTTTCCCATTCTTTGCGATTATAACAAGACCTGACATTACATAATCTATTAACCAGTTTTTTATTTTGTTGATTTATTAAATTCGTATCGAAAATGGTTTTTTGTATCGCCATTTTACGTTTGAAATACGCATAATCTTCAATATATGTATCTAATTCATTATCGATATTTTTATCACTGTTATTGACGATTCGATTTATCATCAACTGGTTCTCGATTTCTATTTTTCTTTTTTCAATTTGTGCTTTTATTTTCCATTGATTACCATATGGATACACTGTTGGAGGACCAGTATCGACTACGGGTTTGCTGTTTTTTACGCGTTCTAAATGTTGTTCATATAATAATTTTTTATATCCACTTCTTTCCGGTCGTGTTTTTACCATATCGGATAATATTTTCATTATTAGAATATACTATATAATAATGAAAAAAAATATTTATATATATTTACAGAAACTATTTACATCGATATGATGTCTTATCTTTTACAAAAGAACGATGTAATGGGTTGAATACGATTTTTCTCATTATAGATTCGATTCAATATTTTATCAAATAATAATGTTTTTATTTTTAATGAACAATATTTTTCCTTCTTTTTCATGAATTGTTCCATATCAGGTGTTTCATGTTCTAATTGTTCTATTTCTTTACGATATGTTTTGATAGCAGGTCTTTTATTCTGTATTTCCCAAATTTGTTCTAATGCCAAACCGAATAATTGTTGTAATGGTTTCATTAATTGATTCGTAATATAGTGTGTATAATCGATTTTTAAACCATTCTGTATAATAAATTCAGGGGTTTCTATTTTGTCACCCATTAATGCTTTTGGTTGGTCATTTACAATAAATACGAATTTCATACGGTCACCTGGTTTGGGTTTATTACCAGGGTCTCGCTTGCCTATTCTATCTGCTAGAACTTTATGACCAATCGTATTCGGATTTTTATAATAACCTCGTAGCGCCTTCGTTATAGTGAGTTTATCCATCGGCACTTTACTTTCAACTAAATCGACCAATGATTTTTCTAAAAAGTCAATAGCGCTTTTAATATTATTTTCTTTCATTAAGATATTGAGAATACCACCATATACGTCTTTCAAATAATCACACGAATCACGACGTTTCAACGAAAGTCCCATATATTTCATTTTACCTTTATTAGGGTCCTCTTCATAGAGCATACCGACATATCTCTTCTTTGATAATAGAATGAATGGCATTAATGTTTTTTCATAAGATAATTCCATCGGTGGTTTTAACCACTGACTACATAACTTAGCGGCATCTTGTGCGATTTCAATTGTCATTTCTAATGCTGGTTTTCCACGTATTTTTTCGCCAGTTTTGTGATTTTCTAGATTAAATGTAAAGAATACACTATCCGTATCGCCGTATACATACTCAGCTTTTGTTCTAACTGGCCCGTGACATGCTGTCTCATATACCATATCCCCATAAACTTCTTCAATTATACGTTTAGCATAAATAATCATCATACGACCAGTAGCAGTTGTACAAGCGGCTACGTCTTTCTCATAAAACGTAGATGTTCTAGAACCACATTGGCCATATAATGAATTCGCTGTTACCTTATAACCAAGTTGTCTTTTATCTAAAATATTTTGCATAAATGGGTCTTTTTCGGTTTTAATTTTTTTACGAGTATCTGACCTTGCTTTCAATAATTCTTCCAAAATAGATGGCATAATGGATTTTTGATTATTTGGTAATTGTGCCCATCTACATATCATTTTACCAACTTTGGTTTTTGTAGCAGCAGAGGTCTCCGATTTTCTTAGATATTTATAGGTATCAAATTCAATATCAATATAGTGATATCCAGGAATATTATCATATAAAAATCCTCCTTTCGAATCGCGTTCGCCACTAATATTTATTAAATTACCTTTTAAATCATATTCTTTTGACCATACTTTACTATCATGAGAGAAGTTTTGACTAATCATAGACGATGGATATAGAGATGAATAATCCACACATGCTACGGGATTATCCATATACATCGAACATTTGGGTGGTAATACAATGGCACCCTCATAACCGTCCGCATCCCTAACTTTATCCAAATCCGGCATCAATGTATCCTTTTCTCTACATTTCTTCGCTACATAACTAGTGAGTTTTATACCTTGACCACGGAATACCAAGAAACTAATAGGAACACTACAAATACTAGACATTTCAATATATCCAGTAATAACATCGATTTTGTTCATCAAATGATGAACTAGGTTACAATCTTGAATACAGTATTTAGCGACGATAGCACGGTCGCTCGAATTACCATTTGCCAAACGGAAAATATCTTGTGGTGTTACATCGTCCTTTGCCATACACCATTTTATGGATTTCGATTTATCGATTTCTTCGTGACCTCCTATCAAAATAACATTGTATTTATTCGTTACTTCTTTCCCTTTTATAACCTCATTGACCTCCATTCCATTACGTATTTCCAAAACTTTGAATTTCTGTCCATCTTTATAATAATCCGATGTAAAACTACTTAATTCAATATGAATAAAATCACCGGCATGGAGACCCATCAAGTTTTGACTATATAATTCTGTAGCATTACCAAATATTGGGTGGTCAATACATGCGGTTTTCTTTACATCATCACTAATGAATTGACCAGCTACATCATCTAATTTATAAGATGATAAATTGAAATCACGACGGAAATACGCATACATATCAATCTGTAATCTACCCGTCATATTGAAAAACCGTAAATCATATTCACCACTTGCTATAACTAGTTTTTTATTTTCGATAGTGAGTTCATTTGGAGAATCACGTGGTGAGTTAGCACATAATTCACCTATTTTTCTCGATAATAATAAGAAATCGTGTTCGCAATGATTTTCTTGTGCTCGACGAAACATGAATTCATAATCAAACCCAAAAATATTATATCCAATGATGATATCGGGATTTTCGTTTTGTATTAATTCAGTCCATTTCATTAATAAGTCGGTTTCTGTTTCAGCACTCTCAATTACAGCGCCATCTACGTCGTCACAACTACCTAAAACTAAACAGTGGTTTAGATATGGTTCGGCATCACCATATTTCATAAATGTCGAACCAATAAATGTTACTTTATCACCTTCTAGACGAGGAAATAGACGTGTTAATACCTCATTTGTGATTTGTACTTTTTCATCTCTATCGAATGAATCACTGAGTAATATATCGAATATGGTTGCTTTTTTTTCTACTTTTGTCTTTTTTTTATATTTATTATGTGAATATGCTACAACGTCAACTCCAGATGTATTCGCAACCATTGCTGATTCGTTATCTGCTAATCCATCATTTCCTTCTGATTCTATTGCTGCTTGTTGAAATTCTTTCATTTGTTCGAAAATAGAATCAATCGTCAATAAGTTGGAATTATCTTCTTCTGTGTTCGATTTTTTCGCTTTTTCTAGTGATTCTTCTTTTAATATTTTTATCATTGTTTTTATACGTTCTTTGGAAGGAGGATTTTTTGGATATACTAAATCCACATCATCGAAACTATCAAATCCAAATCCAGTCATAATCACTTTCTGTAGTAATAATTTGGCTTTTTCTAGGTCCATGAATTGTGATTGCCTTATGAACGCATCGACCAAGTTAGTCGCTAAACGTTTGTATGTTTTAATAGGTAGGGGGAAATCACCATGACTACTACTAGCTTCAATATCAAAACTACATATTTTGTATGGAACTCTGGTTTCTTTTTCTGGCATAGGAATTAATTCTTTTTTTGGACATATATATTCATATTTACAAGTGGTTGTATTATTTGCTGGTTTTATAACACGATTTGTTTTGAAACATACCCAGCCGGATGGACTGATGTTTTGAATATGGAAATATCTTAAAAGTGGTGGAATATTACTTTCATACAATTCCAATTTGGCGCCTTGAAAGATGAAATCGACTTGTTTTCGCTGATTTTCATCACTATCTTCACTTTTAACATAAGCATACCATAAATTTTTCACTTTTCTCATAGCTATTGTATTTTTAAATGCGATTCGAATAAATTTACTTTTTTTACCACCTGAGAATCCATATAATTTATGGTAATCTACGAGTTGATATGATACAATGGAATCTTTATATCGCTTTTCTAGTTTGGACTGAATTTCACGAATAAGACAATTCATGTTATATTCTGTCCAATTATCGCCTACTTTTATGAAAAAGAATGGTTCATAATCGCTAATATATAAACAAGCAGTCTCTCCCTTTTCATTGATACCAAACATTTGAATTACAAAGACACTATCATCTTTCGCAGAATACTTACGTTTATATGGGTCATCATCGGAACCGTTATCTGAATTCGAATCATTTCCACTACTATTTTCACTCTCTTTTTTTGGTACTTCATCATAGGTATTGAAATCAAATAATCGAAATGATTTTACGACTGCTAGTTTTTTATTCGATGGTTTGGTTTCTGAGGTCATTTTGTATTAGTATTGATTTTATGTTTAAATGGATTCGAATTATTATCAATAATATTTATCAATTTTTTGGTGTTTTTGTAGCATAATTTTTATAATTATTTTGCTACAAAATATAAATTTTTCGATAGAATTTATACCAGTGAGGATTTGAATCCGCACCTATAAGGTATGCTCTATTCAAATCGGTAACTAGTAACTTATTTGAATAATTATCCGAACAGCGGATAATTATTCAACGGTGTATATTTATAATGATTTTTTAGGTTTTTTTAGGTTTTTTTGGACTTTTTGGACTTTTTGGACTTTTTGGACTTTTTGGACTTTTTGGACTTTTTGGACTTTTTGGACTTTTTGGACTTTTTGGAGTATTATATTGATATCCTCCACGAATACGTTTCAAGAATTCCATTACCATTGATTTCGCTTTATTACCATTATATTCTGTAGGTTCAAGTACTCGTTTTTCCATAATTTCTAATACGTCTTCTGGTTCGCTTTCACTGAAAACCCATGATTTCATAGATTCAAAATCACGTTCTCCATTATATATTTGGATTTTATTATTTTTAATTTTGAAAATAACAGGAAAACTATTTCCTTGTAATCGTTCACCACTGTATTTGTTGTTTAAATTATTGATTTTTGATTCTTTGTCAGCATCCGCGGATTCTATTTCATGTATCTTTGCTACTTTGCCTTTAAGAAAAATTGTCAAATTTTCCCAATCCTTTTTCATATCTTTACAGTGACCACACCATTCAGCATAAATTAAACCGACAATAATTGGTTTTTTTATAGTCTTGTTCTGTTTTTTTGCTGTTTTTCTTGCGGTGTTCTTTTTATGATTTTTATTCGATTTATGAGAACCTTTTGGCATTTTTGTTACTTATATAATATCGATAGAAAATCTTACTAAATAAAACAATATATTTTTGAGAATTTTCCTCTTTATATATTATAAGTATTCGTATTATAATAAATGAAACCAATTACCCTATTTTTTATTATATTTTTATTAATAACATTTTTATTGGGTATGTATTTATACGCAACATTTTCTTTGAAGACTACCAAATTAGAAACAGTAGAAAGTAAAATCGAAACGTTATCCAATAATTTTTCGAGTGATTCTAAATGCCCAAATTTATTAGTAAGAAAAGGAAAAGTATTGATGTTATATAATAAAAATGAACCAATTGTAGATGGTAAAAATCCTATACCATTTTTTAATATGGACGAATATATAAATTATTTAGAGATACAACGTTCAAAAGGAATTAATTGTCCAGTATTGTTTTTACAACAAGAATCTAATACACAAGGCGAAGATGTATTTAGAATGAGACCGAGTCCATTCGATTTACAAGGTGGATTACCACAAATGGCAAATTTGAATGAAAATGATAAAAAAATCGTTACGATAAAAGATGCGAATCGTAAAAATTATCCATATAATGCGGATAATTATCCAGGGTTTGACCCTACTAGTCAATACGTTGGGGTATATACTAATTTAGACATAATTCATGATAAAACACAAAAGAATGAAATCAGTGATAATCCAATGGACCCTAATTGGGCAGGAACTATTTATACACAACAAATGATAGATTCTGGAAAATATTTAGAGAATCAAGTAACGCGTCCGGTATTGACAACCCCAAAAACCACTTTTTATCCTAGTATAACAAATTTCCATATGCCCAAAGATATTTTGTAATAGATTTTAGGTGGAATTTATTTATTATTATAATATATATATTTTAATAATAATGTCTCAAAATGATAATAATATTAATGTAGCTGTTGAAGATAATGTAGCTGTTGAAGATAATGATTTAAAAGAAATGCCAGAATTAACAGTAGAAGGACTTGATTTTGATGATAATGAATTTAAAAAAATGTTGAACGATATTTTAACAGAAAGTATTAGTGAAAGTGAAACATTTTCGGCAATAACAACTGATGTAAATAGCCAACAACTAATTGAAAGCCAGCCTAAAGAAGAAAACCAGCAGACTGGGCCTTGGCCACCAGTAGAACAAGAACAAGCAATGACTCAAGAATTTGAAAATAAATTAAATCCAAAGATATTTATAGAGATAATAAATAATATTATTACTAAATTAGGCGAAAAATACGCTAGTCTTGATTTAAATTCAAAAATAAAAATAATTTTGTCTAATCCTATGCTACTTGGTGCGTTAATAACATCGTTGGCAGGAACTTTTGGTTATGTTAGAAGTTTTTGGAGCAATCCATTTAATTTATATACTAATATTCTTGGTGGTATATTTGCTTATATTACCACAAATATTTTATCAAACCCAGAAGAATCATCTAATGCGATTGCTTTGTTAGACGCAGATTTTATAATTAAATATTATAAAAAAGTTCTTGAAATTGAACAAAAAAAAGCATCAAATATACAACAAGACATATTGAATAATTTGGACAACATAAAAAACGAGGAGGAAAAAAAATCATTAGAAGTTCTAAGAAAAACAAACGAAAATATAAATAAATCAGCTGAAATAAAAAAATCAACAGAAGAATTAATAAAACAGTCTCAAGAAACAAATAAATTAAGAGAGGTTAGAACAGTAATGATTAAAGCGAAATTATTAAAATCAGGATTAGACATAGTAAAACTTTATAATTTTTTATCTAAGTTATTACCTAAAGATGATAAAGTATCAAAAGATATTGTATCTATTGTATTTGATTCAGCTACAAACTCGGACCTATTTGGTGAAATACTAGATGAGATTCTTCAATCAGAAAAAGATGATATGAGTTCTGAAGAACTAGATAACTTATTAAAAGCACTAGAACCAATTGTTAGAGCACATAAAAAAGAAAACCCAAACTTAGCCGCAGGAGGAGGAAGTGACCGACGACGATTAGGAGGAAAACGCAAAACCCACAAAAAATCATCAAAATCAAATAAATCAAAGAAGCACCATAAAAAACACCATAAAAAGACCGTCCATAAAAAACGTGGTTCTCGTCGTAAATAAAAAATCATATTCTATTCTTGATTCCCATCCTCAAAAGAACTCAACAAGAACCGACGAATATTATCACAGACAGCTTTACTTATTTTACGCATTTTACCATTTGATTCTAATACAATACTATCTAAACAACCAGGATTTTTATTTAATTCTTCTATAAACGTAGGAAAATTAGAAAATTGTTTCATAATAGCAATCGCAGTAACGGAACTAATTCCTGGTATTTGACATAATATTATTTCACCAATGTTATCTGGTGTAATATTATCTTTTTTCACTTTCTTAACTACCGAACAATAATTCGCCGTAGTTAATACTTTCGCAGGAACATCATTCATAACAATCGTATTTTCGAGAACATTTTCCGTTTGTTTTTGACCATCATTTTCATAATCAATAATACTATTTACAACATTTTTAGCACCATTTCGAGGAGTACTTGTATAAGGTTGTAAAAAATAATAAGGAAAATGTCCCTTGGTAAATTCGCGGTCTATCTTTTCCGCCATATATAAAATCCATTGTGCGGACTCTGATACATTCGCTGTACGCTGAATACTAAATCCCTTGAAAAACTGTAAACTCGTCATAGCTGAATAAATAATTTTACGCTCAACCGAATTATACACTTGTGTCAAATATCCCTCTAATAAATAAAAAACAGAATGTGGATGTATATCAAGCGAATGCGAAAGACGGTAAGACTGTTCTTCATACCGACCATCTTTGATTGATGCTAATAAATCCATATAAGTTTTACGCTCAATAATCAATAAATCTTTATCCAAATTGGTTTTGAATAAAATATCGCCGATAGGGAGAACTTGTTTTTCGACTTTTACGTCAGTTGGTTTCGTTTGTCTAGATATCAATTCGATACATTTTTCATATAAAGCGGTTTCACGCTCATCAATAATAATACGCATAGCAAATTCAGTAACAATATAATGATGAATATGAAATCATTATATTGTTTTTATGAAAAATAATTATAATATTTGAGAACCTAGATAAATCTAGAGAATCTAATTCCAATAACGAATAGCTGCTGGTGATACACCAATTGGTCTAGATTGTCTAGCTAAAGGAAAAAGATTAGTATTTGTCTTTTTTAAGGTACAGCATTTACCATTTAATAAACTGCCAGCACCCATACCGATTGATGACCATGAATTACGACCTACTTGATAAGGAAAGCCAGCCTTTTTGTTTCCACCACCAGTATTGTAATTAGCAATACTAGCAATTGAACTTGTTCTTTTTGAGCCACTTAAAACCATTTTTAATATATATACTAACTAAATATTTTTCTCGTTACTAAATTGATAAATTAAAATAATATAAAAAGAATTAATGATATTAAAATAGTATTGTAATATTCATTTTATTTTCAGAATAACATGAATATTGACGAGGATATCCGTGTAGAAAAAAATCAATTTGGTGTCGAAACCTATATTTTTGACCCATATAATTCCCTAAATAAACCTATTACAGAAATAGAAATAAAAATGATATTAAAAAATTATGGTATCGATGTACCAATTTATAATATTAATTTATACAAACGAGCATTTGTTCATCGTTCCTATATAAAACGACCAAATATTGAAAACGAATCCAATAATATAATTATATTACCTAAACCAGACGATTGTTTATCGTTATATACTAAATCAAATGAACGTTTAGAATTTGTAGGAGATGGAGTTCTAGAATGTATTACTAAATATTATTTATATCGGCGTTTTCCTAAAGAAAATGAAGGGTTTATGACAGAAAAAAAGATAGCGTTGGTAAAAAACGAATCGATTGGTAAAATGGCATATGAAATGGGACTACATAGATGGTTTATATTATCAAAAAATGCTGAGGCTAAACAAATACGAACCAATTTAAAAAAATTAGGTTGTTTATTCGAGTCATTTATTGGTGCTTTGTTTTTGGATTTCAATAAAATAAGTATTCATGATGATGATGAATGGTTTAAAAATTTATTCACTACGGGACCAGGTTTCCAAATGGCTCAGGTTTTTATCGAAAGTGTATTTGAAAAACATGTAGATTGGATATCATTGATTCGTAATGATGATAATTATAAAAACATTTTACAGGTTAAAATACAGAAGGAATTTAAGGTGACACCTGATTATATAGAAGTAACAGAACAGAATATAGATACAGGATATCATATGGGTGTTTATTTATGTTTAGGACAGAATGTATATAATGTAAGTAAAACAGAAGCAATTCATATTAGTAATTTTAAATCGTATAATGATATACATCAATATATGTCAAACCATAATAAGGTATTGATATTTTTAGGGGAAGGGCAACATAAAATAAAGAAAAAAGCTGAACAAATCGCATGTGAAATAGCTATACGATTATTACAAGAATTTTAACGACGTAGTATATTTTTTCATAAAATAATGATTTTTATGAAAAAGTGGATAGAATAAAAATAATGTTATTAATATATATAAGTTTTAAATGAAAAAAGGTCCATTTAATCCATTTCTGGCATTGGAAAAAAAAGAAATGTCAAATGAACCAGAACAAATAAAAATAAAATTGAAACCACAAAAAATAGAAATAGCGAAAGAACCTGTTCTAAAAGACGTAGAAAAAATCGAACCAACCATTGAAAAACCAAATATCGATGTTATTGTACCTGTAGCACCAGTAACTATTATAGATAAAAGTAAAATTCAAAAAATAAATAGAAATGTTTTTTTAGACCGTTTGAGAAAAGATAATATTTTTGCGGTAAAAGAAGATAAATTACAATTAAAACCTACTATTCAAAATACAATAGGTGTGCCTGTTCCATCTCCTGTCATTTCATTTCCAAAAAAAATAGGCGAAAGAATTGTTTTACACGAAAAAAGAATTGAACCTATCGTCGAAACAACTATGGTTGAAATGAATGAACCAGATAAAGAAGACGTATTCGAAATTCCACCAACGCATGAAGAACGGGATTTTGAACAATTAGTGGAATTGAAAGAACCTGTTGAATTAGAAGAAACCACTATCAATGAAATAATTGAAGAAGAAATCGCAGAAAAGACTAAACCCATTAATGTAAAAAACGAAAAAACCGGAAAAACCGGAAAGAAAACAGCAAAACCTCGTAAATTAAAAGTGGTAGGAGAAGCAATAGATATTTCAAAACCACTTGATTTAACAACCGCAATAATTCATAATCAAAATATCATTGAAAGATTACCAAAAGAACGAGAACATATAATTATAAAAGCACCTACTTATTATATGAATAATCGTAAAATATATGTTCAAAAAATAACTAATTTATTAGAACCATATTTAAAAGAATTAACGGCAAATGAAGAATCGGTTTCATGCGAGTCACGTTCTCAAAATGATAATTTCGATTTGTTAACACATCAAAAAATAGTAAGAGATTATTTAAATTTGTATACACCTTATAGAGGTCTTTTGTTATATCATGGCCTAGGTAGTGGCAAAACATGTAGTAGTATCGCTTTGGCTGAAGGTATGAAATCCGATAAACGAGTGTTTGTTTTAACACCAGCAGCATTAAAGATGAATTTTTTTAGTGAAATGAAGAAATGTGGTGACCCATTATATAAGAAAAATCAAGTATGGGAATTTATCGAGGCACATACATCAAAAAATCCGGAATATATAAATATATTATCAAAGGCATTACAATTACCAGTTGATTTTATTATTAAAAAGAGAGGTGCTTGGTTATTAGATATAAAAGCATCTGAACCAAAATATACTGATTTAACGACTGAACAACAATTAGAAATTGATGAACAATTGAATGCTATGATAAGAACCAAATATACTGATATTAATTATAATGGTATGAATATGAGAAAAATGGAATTATTGACAGGTAATTTTACACATAATCCATTCGATAATGCTGTTGTTATAATTGATGAAGCCCATAATTTCGTACGTCTTATAGTAAATAAAATAAAAAAGAAGGATTCGATTTCATATATGTTATATGATTATTTAATGAAAGCAACTAATGCTCGTGTTGTGCTATTAACCGGCACACCTATTATTAATTATCCTAATGAAATAGGTGTTTTATTTAATATATTACGTGGTTATATAAAAACATGGTCTTTACGTATTTTCGCCAAAACATCTGAACCTCTTAATACAGATACTATTTTAAATATTCTAGATAAAGAAAATTTTCGAACATACGATTATGTAGAATTCAGTGATAATAAATTAACCATTACAAGAAATCCATTTGGTTTTATAAATACTAAAAAATCAGGTCCACTCAAAAAAACAGAGAAACAAAAAACAGAGAAAAAAAGAGCAAAATTAGATAACCAATCCGAAAAACCAAAAACCGATAAACCAAAACCAAAACCAAAAAATACAACAAAAAAACAGTTTGGAGGAGCAAGTGATGTATTTGAAAGATATAATGGTGTTCACTTAGACGAAAATGGTAATATGAGCGATACTGAATTTATTGATAAAATAGTAACCATATTAAGTAACCCAAAATATAATTTGGACGTTCAACGTGGCTCTGTAGAACTAACTTTATACAAAGCGTTGCCTGATGAAAGTGATTCATTTTTATCCATGTTTGTAGATGAAGATACAGGAAACGCTAAGAATATTAATTTATTCCAACGTCGTATATTAGGTCTTACATCTTATTTCAGAAGTGCGCAAGAACAGTTATTACCAAGTTATGTAAAAACTGAAAATGGAGATATTTACCATGTAGTGAAAACAGATATGAGCCCACAACAATTCGGTATTTATGAAAAAATTAGAAAACAAGAAGCTGACCGAGAGAAAAAAGCGAATAAAAATAAACGAAGAAAACCAGGAATCGATCAAGAAATGTATAATATATCATCAACTTATCGTATATTTTCAAGAGCAGCATGTAATTTTACATTCCCTCCATCGATTCAACGTCCTGTTCCAAATTTGAAAGAAAATCAAGAATTGAAAGAAACAGATTTTGACGCTATTCCAATAGAACAACGACAAAATATAGATGATTATGAATTTCCAGATGAAGAACAGGTAGAAAATGAAGAAAACGTATTAAATGAACAAGAAATGACTACCTATGTCAAGCGTATAGAAAAGGCATTGAAAGATGTAAGTCAAATAAATGAAGAAACAAACGAAAGTAGATATTTATCAAAATCCGCCTTGCCAATGATTAGTCCAAAGTTCTCGAAAATATTAGAAAATCTATCCGACCCAGAGAATGAAGGTCTACATTTATTATATAGTCATTTCCGTACTATTGAAGGAATCGGTATTATGAAATTAATATTAGAAGCAAACGGTTTCGCTGAATTCAAAATAACTAAAAACAACGACTCATGGGTAATCGTAGAAAAAGATGAAGATGTAAATAAACCGAAATTTGTTCTCTATACTGGTACTGAAACTGCGGAAGAAAAAGAGATTATTCGTAATATCTATAATGGTATGTGGGATTTCGTGCCATTGAGTATCGCAACAAAACTACGCGAACGTTCTCAAAGTAATATGTATGGCGAGGCAATTAAAATTATTATGATTACATCGTCTGGTGCGGAAGGAATTAATCTTAGAAATACACGATTTGTTCATATTGTTGAACCTTATTGGAATATGGTCCGTATTGAACAAGTTGTTGGTCGTGCTCGTCGTATATGTAGTCATCAAGACTTACCAGTCGCTATGCGAAATGTAAAAGTGTTTTTATATCTTACACAAATGAGCGAACAACAAAAGACCGATGAGAAAAATATTGAAATTCGTATTCGGGATTTGAGTAGAATTGATAAAAAAACACCTGTAACTACTGATGAAACTCTATTTGAAATTGCTACTTTGAAAGAAAAAATCAATAACCAGATTTTACAAGCAGTGAAAGAAACAGCGGTTGATTGTAGTTTATATTCATTACTCACAGCAAATAACAAAGATAATAATGAAGAACAATTAGTATGTTATGGTTTTGGTAAAATAGAATCCAATCAATTTTCGTCCTATCCATCATTAGAAAAAGATAGAGATGAAAAAAGTGGGTTAGATGTTGCTCCTGTTAGGTGGGCGGCAATAGACGTCGAAATAAATGGTGAAAAATATGCTTTAAATGAGGATACAAATGAATTATATAATTTTAAAAGTTACGAAAAAGCCGTAATAAGTGGTAGTTCTAGCGCGTTAGTTAAGATTGGTATTTTGAAATATCAAAAAGGTAAATATGAAATTATACGTGACGAATAATAATTTCAATCAAATATTATAATATACACGATATATCATAATATTACGAATTTATAATGGATAAACATGATTGCCCATTTCGGAAGTATTACTTTTTTCAAAATGAATTCCATTTATTCCACACATATCATCAAATTTACGAACAATTGAAGCATATTCGTGTTCAATTTCACCATTTATAACATTTATTTTACCATATAAATTACACCTACCTAAATGATTTCCGTAGTCATATTTATCGCCATATAATGTAGGTAAAAAATGTCGACAATCTTTACATAATTTTATACTTTTATAATTATTCGTTTTATCGAGTGGAATAATGGCTGCTAAACCATTATCAAGAAACAAAAATAAAAAAGACAAAAACAAAAATTTCATTTATGATATATTATACATAAAACTATTTATATAGTTTTACGAAAATATTTTGTATCGGTTTTTTCTACCTATATATCAATAATGTTAATAAAGATACCCGGTGAAAACCCGTTAAATATACCACAACGATATATTCCTAAAAGTCTTTCACGTAAAGATAAAAAGAAACAATTCAAGAATTTGAATAAGTCAAGAAGATTATATAAAAAAGGTAATTATTTTCAACGTCCTAAAATAGATTCTTTTCAATCTAAACCTTCTCATCATTTAGACGTTGCTAGAGAAATATATAAAACGGAAAATATTTCGCCATCTCGAGAACTTGCTATTAAAACTAAATGTTCTCAAAAAGGATTGGAAAAAATAGCAAATAAAGGACGTGGAGCATATTATTCAAGCGGTTCTCGCCCGAATCAAACGGCAGAATCATGGGGAATTGCCCGTTTAGCTAGTGCTATTACAGGAGGTAATTCTAGTATTGTTGATTATCATATTTTACACTCCGAATGTAAGCAAGAAAGTAAAGCATTGCGATTAGCAACAAAGACATGTAAGAAACAAGGAAAATGTCTAAAATATACTAGAAAAAATAGTAAAAAATCCAAAATATAATTTATTAAACAAAAATATAAAAACAAACGCACAATTTATTTATAATTCTATAATTTTGCTAAATGAACGAAGAAAATAATGTATTAACTATTAAAACTGTTCAAATACAGCCCATTCGAAATATGATTACAGCTATTAAAGATATTCTAACAGATGCTACAATTACATATACGAAAGATGGTATGAAAATAATCAATTTTGATAAAACACATACAATTTTAGTGAATGTAAATTTGAATTCTCATAAATTCGAGCAATATAATTGTAAGCCGGATAAAATCATTGTTTGTGCGAATACATTACATTTATTTAAAGTCATTTCTACTATGTCGAATGATGATACTCTTTCGATGTATATTGACCAATCTGATTATCACGATGGTATAGTATCTCATTTGGGGTTACAATATGATAATGGTGATATCAAACAATGTTATAGTCAAAAACTGCGTTTGATTGAGCCAGATATGGAAGAGTTAGTAGTACCAGATGTTGAGTATTCAACTGTAATCAATTTACCTACATCTGATTTCCAAAAAATTATTCGTGATTTGAATGGAATTTCAGACCGTATCGAAATAAAATCGGTAGGTAATGATTTGATTTTTTCATGTGAAGGAAATTTCGCAAGTTCCAAAATTTTCAGGTCAGAGTCTGATGGAAATATGGAATTTCTACAAAAATCCGATGCTTCTGTAATTATTCAGGGTGAATTTTCCCTAAAGTCTTTATCACATTTTATCAAATGTACTCCATTATGTAGTCATTTAGAAATGTATCTAGGTAATGATTTACCTCTTATTGTGAAATATGATGTAGCATCATTAGGAGAAATCAAATTATGTTTGGCACCATTACCACCAGCATAATAATAATATTTGGTCAATATTGATAATAATATCAATATAGAACTTTATCCTGATAACAAATTAGATATTTCAATAAAAATTTTAATTATATATTCCACTTGTAAATCATTTATATCTTTATGTAATACGATACGTATTACTTTTGGTGACCAAGCGCTAACACGTATTCCTTTTTCTTTAAAAAGTAAAGCGACTTCACTAGATATAGATTCCTCTTTCCAAGACTTATCATAAGATAGAATATCAATAAAAATAATATTAGTTACTATATTGTATTTTATACGAAAAGAATCTAATTGACTAATAGAATCAGCTATTAATTTACATTTATTATGGTCATGTAAAAGAATTCCATCATTGAAATTTTTCAAAGCGATTAACCCCATACTACCTATTACACCAGATTGTCTCATACCACCACCCAATGCTTTTCGAATACGTTTTGCTTTTTGAATTAATTCAGTTGGTCCAATCAATAACGAGCCAATTGGTGCTCCAAGTCCTTTTGATAAACAAACAGTTAGGGAATCAACCATTTCACCGATTTCTTGTGGTGGTTTATTCATATACGTTAAAGCGTTCCATATTCTCGCACCATCTAAATGGATAGGAATATTTTTATCTAAAGATAACATTTTCAAATTTTGTAAAAATTCGAATGGTAATACTTGTCCGCCACAAGCATTATGTGTGTTTTCAATACAAATAAGAGATGTAATAGGTTCATGAATATCATCGTCTCTTATGGCAAGACCGATGCTTTCCATGTCAATCGAACCATCTGATAAATTAGGAACGGTTCTTAAAGAAACACCACCAAATTGTGACGCACCACATTGTTCGTATAAAAAAATATGACTTTTATCTCCAACTATAATTTCAGAACTACGTTTTGGACACCAAGATAATATAGCTGCCAAGTTACTCATAGTTCCAGATGGGAAAAACAAAGCGGACTCCTTATTAAATAATTTGGCGGCCGTTTCTTGTAACTCATTTATAGTAGGGTCTTCACCAAAAACATCATCTCCTACTGAACAATATAGAACGGATTGTCGCATTTCATCACTTGGTTGTGTTACAGTATCGCTGCGTAAATCAATATTATACATTTTATAATTTTTTATAGTATATATACGGTTAATTCTTTATATACATAAAATCAAGATTTTTTTGTAATTTCATTAATTTTTCGAATGGTCATACGTTTATTTTCTAAACAATTTTCTATTTTATCTTTTACATAGGTTAATTTAAGTTCATTTAAACGGTCATTTTCTCGTTTATTAATATCTTCAATTATTTCTTCTTTGTTTAATTTTCTATTGATATTACCATAAGAATCGATAGAATTTGATTCAACATCATAATAAACAGGACGTTTTGAAATAGCTTTATAATGCGCCAAATTCGATTTTTTACTATATCTATCTAACGCTAATTTATATTTATCATTCTTTTCTTTTATTTCTTCGTCGTCTAAATAAACAGTCTGTCCTGAAATATCATATAAAAAATATTCTTTTGTGTTTATATTCCAAGGATTACGTTTGCGACCAGTATCAGGGCTTAACCCATCTAAATACCAAAATCTATCACTTTTATTTATTCTTTTCAGGTTATCTTCAAAAAAACAATGAAAACATATATAAATTAATTCTGTAAAATAATTTACGTTCTCAATACTTTCTTTTTGTGAATATTTATTGATTTCTTCTTGTAAAATTTTATATTCAATTAGTTTCACTTTCAAATCACTTTCACACGATAATGGCATATAATAAATCTCTTCGAATTTCGCACCAAATTCATCGTATTTTTTAGAAGATTCATAATTCAAAAGTGCTTTTTCTTTCAATTTGAAAAAAGTGTTTATGATGGAAAGCAAAAAAGATACAAATAACATTATGAATAATTGTTTTTCGGTTAAATATGTGGATTTTGTACCAGTTTGCCCAGCAGTTAAAGCTGTGAAAAGGGTAATCGTAAAATTAATCGGTGTTGATATATAATTCCAAAAAGCGGCACTTATGTATTTTTTCCATGCTTGAGTACCAATTCTTAAATTAAGACTACTTTGTAATGTAAGCATAATACCCCAATCTGGTGAATAGTTATTTATTCGATTATTACTAGAATCTATTATTTTATTATAACTGGAATCCATTGTTTTTTATTATATATCACATAGAATTAATATATCGAGGTTTTTCATATTGTTACTATTTTCCCATTATAAATACTTACTGTACCTACCGGTGTAGATTTTTGAACATATTTTATTCTAGTATAAACAATAGGGACATTCTTAGATGATTTATATCTAGATTGCTCTTTACATATTACAGCACCTTGTTTTATAATATCTCGTAATTGTTTTTTATCTAAAGAAATTTCTAAATCGTGTATATAAGCTACAACGTGTGCGGAAGAGTCACCATGAATATGAAACCAAATATCGTTGTCGTTTGAGTCATCAATTAAATCGAAATTATCTTGAGCATCTCTACCTTTTTTGTATACAATAGTTTCTTTAACGGATGGAATATAACGGGTGAACATTTTCATATAGTTTTGGTTCTTTATATTTTGATAATATATTTGTTCATAGATTTATTCAATTTTTTCTATAATAAAATATATATATATACAATTATTGTATTCAATGCCTTCAGCCGATTCTGCTCAACCAGTAAAAGAAAACCAATCTTTAGCCTCTTATAATAAATGGAAATATACTCTTTATACAACAATAATAGTATTGTTGATATTCAATCCATTCACATACAAACTTGTTAATTCACTTTTATCAAATCTTGTTGGTAAAATCGCCAGTAACGATGGTTGCCCTACATTATTAGGTTTAGCAATACACGCTATTGTATTTACTTTAATAATCCGTCTCATCATGGATTTACATATCTGAATAATATAAAAATCTATTTTTATTGATAATAAAACTGATTTATTATCAATCATCAACGACCTAAAATTCAGGTTCATGTTTCTTAAATAAACAACCTTGTTTCGATAAATTTGAGATATTACAAATTATATTTGGATCTTGGTAATTCGATGTATCCAACCATATTTTAACAATACAAAAATTCTTTTTTGGTGAAATCGTAATGCCATTTATATGCTTATTATATTTTTTTTCTATACATAATGTTTCTCCACATAAAGCATAATATAAATTACGCCATACTTCTGGGACTACTTTATTACTAACTTTGAATGAAAAACAACCACCATTACGATTTCGTGGGTCTTCCCACATGGGCGTAACCCCAACCCTCATAACAAATAACATACAGTTCTTGATAATATTATCATTTACTGTTTCATTTAACGAAATCACTTTTTCAACAGTATCAATATCCTTCATAATAACCGTATAACTGGATAATTCCCAGTTCTTATCGTGTGGTAAATGAAAATAATAATTCCATTTATCATTCAAAGAATGTTGTGGGGTAGGAATACTCACTGCATCCATTGTGATTACGCCCGTATATTATAATTAGAAAATTCTTTATATAGTTTCGGTAATTATTTTTAAGTTTTATTGGTTTTAATGGTTTATTTATCATTATTTGTATCGGAATTAGCATTGGACGTATTATTACTAGTATTTGAAACAACTTTATAGGATGCTTTATGTAAAAATATATGTTGATTACTAGTTAATTCGAAAGAATGAATATTTTCGTCTAAAATTTTTATTTTATAATTCAAATCAAATACAAATGCTTTTGATTGATATTTCAAACATCTTAATATAAAAAGTGGCGAAAGAATCTCGTTATTAGCATAATAGACATTTTTATCTAGTTCTAAAAATATTCCATAAGTCATTCTTGGATGAGTATATTCCACTGTTAAAAATTTAGTTTTACATGGAATTAATGGTAATGTTACGGGGTCATTTTCATCGTTTTCTTTGTAAAAAGTATAATGGATATATTTGTCTTCAAATTTCATAGTAATCAAACTTTCAACTATTGATTTATTGTTATAAGCGATTGATTTTGCGCAATCACATGCTTCTTTGAAACTATTGATAAAAAAAGAATCATAACTATCATTATCGCTTATTATATACATATTCATCATATCGTATTTTTCAACGAATGTATATGGTTCTCCTTCGAAACGTGTAGTATCACGTTTTAATAAAATACTTGTACTAACCCAATTCGATGCCATTGGTTCTATGTATTGGTCAACCATCATCGCCATAAAAAATCGAAATAAATAACATACATTATCGACAAAATCTGTAATTATCGGATGAAAATTATAGAATTCTGACCAATATTTTTTTACGGTTTCAATAAATCTACTATAGAATATTATTATATTAAGCGCAACTTCATTAAAGTCTATATTTTTTAAATACATATACATATTTTTAAAACTATTGAAAATTATCATTGTGCCTAATTGACATGTCATGAGCATAATATTATTAATTTTGGAAAAAAAATCAGCCATTTCTATTTATTAATATAAAAAAGTTTTTATATTTGTTTTATTTATTATTTTACGTAACATTATCAAACGTTATTCAATTATTAGCTTCACATCAATCGAATTACAAAAACTTTCTATTTTTTGTATTTTTTTGTTATCAATTGAACCATCATACATGATTATTTCATGAGATGATTGTCCATTTTTTAATTTTTCAAACGATAACCATATGGAACTACAACGTAATGAAATCATATGGATTTCTTTTAAATTTGGTAAAAATTTCAATAGGGGGAGAATTATACAAGTATCTACCAAATCATATTTTTGTATTTCTTCATATGATATTTTTGTAATTTGAGATGATATGAATACAGGTATATCACGATTGTCATCACGTTTCTTTTTATATCCAATCAATACATAATTTTCTTTTGTTTCGATATCAACAATACGATTATCCAATTGTTTTATTTGTTTGCTAATTATATCTATTTTTTCATTAACGTTTTTTTTGAAAATATTATGATTATTTATTTCACTACATAATAATTCATTCATAACATTTATATGAGATTTTATAGATTCTAATTCATTGGTTATATCAATAATTTGTTGATTTAATTTACTATAATTATTATTGATGATAAAATCGATATTATCCAATTCATTATTAAATGTTTCACTTATTAAATTATCACATTTCGCTAATTTGTCATTTATTTCGGTTATTTTATTTTCCATATTTTCATAATAAGTATTTTTATTATAATGTATTTTTCCAATAATATATCCAATTAGTAATGGTAGAAGAATCGGGGATAATAAGATAATATTTACTTTTAATATATCAATTAATTCAATAACAAATTCTTGTAATAATATAAAATAAAATTCAAATTTTTCATAGTTTTCAATAGAGATTAATGTATAATTATATGACATTCTTGTATAATTTAATGATTATAATAAATGATTTCAAAATGTTCAATTTTTTGCGCAATTATACAATTGATAAAACAATAAAAAATATGGTATAAATATAATATAAATATACATATATCATAAATGAAAAAAATACCAGTTGGATTATTTATTTTCCATAGGGATTTTAGATTATTTGATAATACTGGATTAATAAATGCTAGTCAAGAATGTGAAAAATTATATACTTGTTTTATTTTTACACCAGACCAAGTTGGTAAGTCCAATGATTATCGCTCACAAAACTCCATACAATTTATGATAGAATCTTTAACCGAATTATCAAATGATATTAAAAAAAATGGTGGAGAACTTATGACTTTTTATGGAGAACAAACTATTATATTACGTAATTTGGTACATTTTTTGAATATAAATGCTATATTTTTTAATAAAGATTATACTCCATATGCTATCGAGAGAACAAATCGAACAATGAACCTATGTAATAAACTATTGATTGAATGTAAAACATATTCTGATTATTATTTATATGAACCAGGTAGTATTAAAACTGGTACAGCACATTCAGGAACGGCATATAAAAAATATACACCATTTTATAACGCTGCAATTGATTTGTCAGTGGAATCACCGAAATTAAATAAATTATTCAATCTAGCGAAAATTCGAATTTATCCATCGGAATATAAAATATCATTGAAAGAAGCAATGGAAAGATTCACAAAAATAAATGAAAATATATTAGTACATGGAGGAAGAACCCATGGAAAAAAAAGATTAAAATTAGCACTTCGAGAACAAGTACATTATGATGATACTCGTGATTTCTTTATAAATCGCACTACATTTCTTTCATCGTATATAAAATTTGGGTGTTTATCTATACGCGAAGTATATCATTTTTTCAAAAAATCTTTTGGATTAAAACATGGTTTGATTCGAGAACTTTTATGGCGTGAATTTTTTGCCCATGTTTTATATGCTTATCCAAATGTAGTTGGTAATTCTTATCAAAAAATATATAAAAATCTTAATTGGAGTAAAAATGAAACCAATTTTGATAAATGGAAAAATGGTGAAACTGGATTTCCATTAGTTGACGCATGTATGAGAGAACTCAATACTACTGGATTTATGCATAATAGAGGGAGAATGACAGTAGCGAGTTTTTTAATTAAAACTCTTATGATAGATTGGCGTTGGGGTGAAAAATATTTCGCGCAAAAATTAACGGATTATGATTTGGCATCGAATAATGGTAATTGGCAAGGTATTAGTGGAACTGGTGTCGATATGAAACCCTATTTCCGTGATATGAATCCATGGATACAAAGTGAAAAATTCGATAAATTGGCCGAATATATAAAGAAATGGGTTCCCGAGTTGGTCGATGTTGTTCCATCTGATATTCATAAGTGGCATATTTCATACCAAAATCCAAAATATAAAAACATAAAATATCCAAAACCTATGGTTAATTATGATGAACAAAAACAGAAAATGTTGGAATTTTACAAAAATACTTAATATATTTTTTTGAATCTATAATATTAGGCGAATATTATAAGATAATGATTTATCAAGTTCTCTATTTGGTTTTCGTTTTCTTACCATTTTTCAGCAAGTTTTCGTATGCTACTGATACGCAATGCTATATCGTTCCATCAAATTCAAATGACCGTAGAAATAACAAAACATCATTACGTATCGTTCAATATAATACTGAATGGTTATTTATAGATTATTACGCTAGTTCTGATTGTCCAGGAAATGGGTGTACATGGAAAAATAGTACTGAAGCTGAAATACATTTATCTTATGTATCGAAAATTATAGCTGATTTAAAACCAGATATCATAAATATATGTGAAATAGAGGGTTGTGATGAATTAAATATGTTGAGAACATCGATTTCAGATGAATATTTACCTTATTTGATAAAAGGCACTGATACATCTACCGGACAAAACGTAGGTATGTTATCCAAAATAGACCCTCTTATAAATTTATATCGAAGCGACGCACGAGAAACTTATCCAATTTATGGTTCAAAATGTGGTTATTCTGGAACACCAAGCACAACTGGTGTTAGCAAACATTATATAACAGAATATGTTATCAATAAAATCAATATAGTATTAATTGGAGCTCATTTATTGGCTTTTCCAACAGATTCAACTCGATGTGCTGAACGTGAAGCACAAGCGCTTGTTTTACAAAATATCGTTTTGGGATATATCAAAAAACAGTTTGAAGTCATTTTATTAGGCGATTTTAATGATTATGATAATGAAATAATGGATTCAAATAAAGACATACCAACATCACAAGTTCTCGATATTCTAAAAGGGAAAGATATAAAAACAAATTCTAGTTTTTATAAATTAAATAGTATTGCGTCAAAAATACCAAACCATGATAGATATACTGAATGGTATGATAAAAATAATGATTGTAAATCATCTGCTAACGAGTTCTCAATGATTGACCATATTCTAGTAACTGATAATTTATTCAATAAAGTATCAAATGCGTTTATTTATCATGTATATGATGAGTTTTGTAATACATATAACTCAGACCATTATCCAGTTATTATTGATATAGATTTATAAGAGGGTCTATTAAAATTAGATTGAATCATTTATTTCACGTGAAATGGCAGAAAATGAACTTAAAATATCTTTGAATTGTTTCTTTGTCATATTATTTTGAGCATTATCCAAATAATCATTAATTGCTTTTTTTAAAGGTTGAATAGCATCTTTTTTCAATTTACCATCAGGACCAAATGAGTTTTTCATAGTATCTTTTATTGGTTCTAACATCAACCGTATAAGGTCGGGGATTTTATCTTGTTTTGCGTCTGATACCAACGATTCCATTATTTTTTTACTAAATACAAATGGTAATAATATGATAACTGATAATACTATTACTAATAAGATTTTTTGAAAAAATTTCATTTTTTATATATCTTATATACATAAAAAATCGAGTTGTGTTTTTTATATTTTTCTGAAAAAATTGAAGATAATTTTTTTCTGAGAAAAATGAATAATTATAAACGTTAAAATATTTTAAATTACAATAATGACTACCTCAACCACTTTTCAATATTCAGGCAACATCGTAGTTTTTGTCAAAAAAACGACTCAACAAGAAAAAGGTAAGTGTATTGAAACGACAGTAACTGAAACATATGATATTAATGAATATGATATCAACATTTGCTTTTTAAATGGCTTTTTAAGTCATGTTGCTATTCCTCACTCAAATGATTCACCAGAATCTATTAGAAACGAACCCAAACAATTATGTGTTTATGATTTATCTGAAAGTCAAAAAAACACAGATAAAGTGATTGAACAAGATTTATCATCTAAAGACTTACGTCAAAAAAAATGGAGAAGTAACAATAACCAAAAAACTCGTGATTATAGTAAAAAATATCGCGAATCATTGAAACCTGAAAAAATAGAAGAATTTTATGCTGAACAAATATTAGAAATACAAAACCATACAGATTTATCTGACCAAGGTAAAGAAGATTTTATAAAAATTCTAGAAAAAGAAAAATTAGAAGCAATCGCAAAAGCAGAGGAAAAGGCTCTAAAAAAGAAAGATTATGACCGTCAATACCGTGAAAAAAATAAAGATAAAATGAAAATTTATGCTAAGAGGGCAGAACTAAAAAGAAAATTAAAAAATGTATAATATTCATAAAACACCATAAAAATCATAAAATATAATAGCATGTTATTGTGTTATTATATTTTTTTATGTAACAATCATATTATATATCTAATGAAATGGTGTTTTTATCTGAACGATTTTTTCTACGATTACTACGTTTTGGCATATTTGCGTTCTGCATATCCTTCAATGAACTAATAGAAATCATAGAATCGTCTTCTTGTGCTAATGATTGTGGTTGACTTTGTTCATGAATATTGACAGTTCTAGTTTTTAATCCAGATAAAATGTTCTCAATATCACTTGATTGTGGACCTCTCATTTCAGGACGAGCGGATTGTGGTTGAGATTGTTGTGGTGGTCGAAAGGAACGTTCTTGTTGATTTACATTTTCGAAATTATTATTTAAATCAACTCCTTGTTCTCTAAACATTACTCCTCTACTAGCATTAATATCTGGTCGGTTTCCAGGATTTTCTGTATAAACCATACCTGGCCTTTGTGGTGGAGGTTGATTTTTAGTTTCAACTGGAGCTGGTGGTGGTGGGCCACGTGGGCGTTGTTGGTCTTGTACAAAATTATTTGCCATAGAAAATGCTGGTGATGCCTGACTCATACTACTAACAGTAGCATTTGTAAACATTCTCATTAATTCTGGACTTTGCTTGATTACATCATTAAAAGCAGGTGTTGCGCTGGATAATGCTTTATTTGAAAAATTCAAAACGGCAGCACTAAATCCTACTCTTAATAGAAGAGAAATTTCTGGTGCTAATTTACCACCTTTATATTTATCGTGTAGTTCGGCAAAAATCTCTTCGTAACTATCGATATCTTCACTAATTTGTTCGCCCCAACCATCTAAATTTAAATCAAATGGATTAAATACAGTATTTGCGTATTCAAGTGAATTAATAAATGTCATAAACCACCAACCTTGTAATTTTATACTATCTTTTTTACGTTTATCTTCTAATGCTGTTTCATATTCATCTTCAATTTCTTCATAAGAGGATTCCATATCAAAACGAGAATTATGTTTTATTAAACCTTTTTCATACCATTCATCTAATTTCTTGAGCATGGCACGCTTCTTACGTCTACGTTCTCTTTCATTCATTTTTGATGACGAGCCCGCATTATTCAACGGAATTTCATTTAATTTTGAGAACCCGTCCCATGTTTTTGTATTACCAACACTTTCACGAGTAGCATTACCTAAATTAGAATCATTTGGTTCTGAATCGATATTGATATTAACTGGTTCTGATGATGAAGATGAATTTCCACCTAACCCAAATAAGTTAGCAGCGAACCCACCCAAAGTTTTTGTTTCACCACTAGATGATGATTTATTAGAAGAACTACCTCCTGATAATTTATTCAGCTCATCTTCTAAAGTATCTAATTCTCCTAAATTTAAATTCACAGTAGATGATGATGATTTCATCTTATCATTCATCAAAAATTCAATGCCCGGTCCAAAATTAACAGATGGTTTTGATTCAGACCTTTCATTGCTAAAATCAAGAGAAATAGGTTCTAAATCACTTAATCCAATGTCAATAGTTTCCATTATATTATGATAATAATACACTATTTATTTTTAAATCATCCGCATTCAATAATATATTTATTTTACTTGGATGTCTATTTTTCAAATACCAGATACCTTGTAAAAATGAATCTGCTAAATCATCTTTCTTTTTTGTATCTAAAGCATTTTTCCAATTATGAAAACAAGAATTTATTTCTAATATTTGAGAACAATAAAATACACCGTCTTTTTTATGTTCTTTATAATTTGGATTTGTTGTAACTAGTTTTATTTTGTTTTCTATTGGTTTTTCCGTTTCAATTAGAATGTTCTCAATATAATCGTTTTTCTGGTCTTTTTCTTTTATGATGTTCTCGATTTTCTTTTTTTCAAACTGTTTTAATTTATTTGCGGATGATACAAATTCTATTTCTATATCTGAATTTTTCATAATAAAATATTGTGCTAACATACCTTGTATTGTTTTCATGCGATTTGCGATTGGTGATATTTGGTTCTCTATTACCACATGTGTAATTTCATCAATACCTGTTATATTATTTAATAATTCTTTCATATTTTTACCAATTTTTATTAAATCTGTATCTCCAGCGGTTTTCGATTTTTTGAATATGATTGGTTCTAAATTTTTTTTTTCATAAAAATTGGATACTATATCTAATATTTTCGATTTATTTAATTTGGTAAAGTTCTCGATATTGATAAAAAGAGAGTGTGAAATTCCTATTCTTAATAATTCTTCTAATTTTAATTTCTTTAAACTAGCCATACTGGTTTGTTTCGCAGGCATGAAATATTGGGTGTTTGATTTTGCGTGTTTTTCACAATAATAATTCGTGTTTTTCATAAATTTGGCTACTTTCATACATGGTTTCGGTTGGTGTTTTTTCGATTTTGGAGGAATTATACAATTACAAATCCGTTTTGGTTGTTCTGAATCCATTAAATTGAGAACATTCCAATCTAAAATATCAATATTGGAAGCGTCTGTGCTCAAAATACAATAGGCCATGTTTTTTATACCAATATCAAAACTAATTAATCTCATTTTATAGATATACAAATATAAAATATACCCATTTTATATTTGTTTTTTTCGATTTGAATAATTTGTTCTCGAAAGTTATTTTTGAGAACTTGTTAATAAATCATATTGTGTAATAGAAGGAGAGAATTTACGTGCTTCTAATTGTTCTCTTGATAAATAAATTTCTTTCAAATCACTAGATGAATATCCAAAAGGTTTTGTATTATCTAATACACCAGTATAATTATATGGGTTTGTTAAAAATCCATCTACAATATTGGATTGAATACTAGGTAAATCATATGGACGTTTATAATATCCAACATCATTACATGATTCTCTGAAATTATATTCACGAATTTCTTTGGCATTATTGATTAAATATCTACGATATTCCCAATTTGATTTAATATTATTATTTTGTATTAAATCAGCATTGGTTGTGGCTTCTGGTTGCCATGATGCTACAATTGAACGTCCATCACTCATTAAAGGTGGAAATTCTGGATACTTATTATTTGTATGATATCCTCTTGATGATAATGGAATAGTTTCTTTGATAATAGGATATGCGGAATCTATTTTTTCTGAATTTTGAAAATAATTTGAGAACATTATAAAATACTTACTTATAATAAACAAATATATATTTTTATTTACAAAATCATAATAAAATTTTTATATTAGTGAATATTCTAAACATCTTCACTCGATTCGAGTAATTTTAATAATTCAGGCTTTTTCATTTTGCTTGAATCACTACATAACCCTTTTGAAATTACTAATGTTTTCAATGCTTGAACAGTCATTTTTTGATATACTTCTCTAGATGATTCTTTCGATATTTCACCAGAAATTTCTAAAGTCTCTTTTTCTAAATCTGTTGTGTTTATTTTTTCTACATGAATTTCATTTTCTTCTTGTATTTCAACAGATTCCTCCTGTTCGTCTGTTTCTAATGGTTCGATACAATCATCTGAATTAATATCATCAGCATGAATTTCATTTTCTGTTTCTAGAGATGTACCTACATTGATTACTTTGATTTCTTCGGTCAATTCAGCATCATCCATAATAACTTCTTGTATTTCAGTTAATAATACGTTTGAGTCTTTCTCTTTATCGTGTTCCTCTTCGTCTTCATCATCTTCGTCATCATCAACATCTTCGTCATCATCAACATCTTCGTCATCATCAACATCTTCGTCATCATCAACATCTTCGTCATCTTCAACATCTTCGTCTTCGTCTTCGTCGACCAAATCTTGATTTAAATTATTATCAAATTCGCCCACTTTATATGGATTTGAATATGTACCATAATTACTTTCTTGAATAGAATATGTGATATTATTTAGAGACTTATTGACTCCTTGTTCAGTCATGCTAAAATAATTTCTCATATTATTAATTTCTTTAACAATATTATTGATAATTTGTACTACTGTCTCTGATTTATGTTCCAAGTGACTAAGACGTTGTTTAAAGTGATATACTAATAATAATATTAGCACAAAAGTAATTGCTAAACTAATAAAGAAAAAAGTTTCTATAAAATTAAAAAATCCCATTTTTACTATAATTCTATAAATTTTAATAGAAAACTAAACGAACAATAAAATAATATATTATATATATAATTATAATATGGAAAATAATATAGTATCTGTTCCAACATCGAATATTACTCCTACAACTAATAGTAGTAGTAGTTTTTTAAATAAAAATATGTTAATTATAGCATTGGTTATTTTACTAATTTTATCGTTTTTAGGAATAAATCTATTGAATATTTTTGGTGATTTTGTACAAACTATAATTAATATCTTTGGACCACTATTTTCACAAATTTTATCTGTATTTGGTTATACAACTGGGTCAATTATAAACAAGTCAGCAGATATTGTTTCAGATACAGCAAAATTCGGTATTGATGTTGCCGAGGGTTCAATACAATCTATTGGAAATTTATTGAAAGATGCTGGTGAAAGAAATGTAGATCCAAATGCTAGATATCAATTAGATAGAACATTAAATGACTCTAAATATAGATTAGCAAATTCAGAACCAGATAATAGTACTAGTCCTATTCAAAAACCAATTACATCTAATAAAGTAGGATGGTGTTTAGTAGGTGAATATGAAGGAAAACGAGGTTGTATAGAAGTGAGTGAACAAGACCAATGTTTATCGGGTCAAATATTCCCAGATAAACAAATGTGCCTGAACCCAACATTAACGAATAATATGGATCATCCATTGAAAAGTCAATATACTAGAATATAAAATGTGAATATGTAAAAAATAAATATAAACAATTATGCTTATATTTATAAATACCATTATTAATGATAACGAAAACATTATACGTTATAGTTTTGGAAAATGAGAAATGGGTTTTACATATGTCAAAACAAACAGAACCAGAAAAAATATTTATGGAATGTAAATTATTGTATAGTTTCACAAAAAACAATAATCCATTAAGTATTCACGAATCTATCAATATCACAAGTGAATTAGAAATAGATATGTATGTTAAAAAATATATGTCATTTTATGGTATTGAAAATGTACGCGGAGGTAGTTATTCAACCGAGGTTCTCGATGATCATTTACATAGAACACTTTACCACGAACTTGGATATAGTTTTCCAATTATTGAAACTGAATTAGATATAATCGAGAACATTATGAATAAATGTGAATGCTTTCCCAAGTTACCAAAAAGTGATATTGATAAATTAAAAAACCATGTTGAAGAAAAACTCAATGATTATTATAAAACAAAACGTGATTATGAGTCTGTGAAAAGTTATTGTGTTGATGATAATCTAGTCGAAATAGATAGAACATTTATAGATGATTTAAATTGGATATCGAATGTTTCGGCATTAAGTTATGACGTACCAGCCTATAAAATAAAACAGGATATATACACTAATTATCAGCGAATATTAAAGAAAATGAATGCTATTTATAATATTTTTTTAAAATTAAAAGATGATTTATCATTTGAACCAATTATTTATTTACAAAAACCATATGTTTGTTTGGATAATTATGTTTATCATTTTAAAAATAAAAACACTGTAAATGATAATGATAAAATGAAAGAATTATTATCAGTATATGAATATATGTTTTATTTTGTACTCAATAGAAAAGAAGAATTGGAATTTGATTTATCAACATTTACGACGAAATATATAAAAGAATTGAATTATATGCTCGAATACATAAATATGATTCAATAATATTTTATATTTTTTTCCACGAACAAATATTATTTTTATTTGGTTTGGAAATATACATATTTCCATCATTACCTATCATTTTTATTACAATTTTCATTAGCTGGATATGGTGGAGTTCCTTTTCCTATTGCTGATAATATTTTCATAGCTCCATTATAAGTACCAATAAATGGCATAATATATATAATAAATATAAAAAACATAAAAAATTGATGAATTTATTACATAAATTAATATTATTAAAACAAAATAATACTAATAATAATATCAATAATGACACGTGATCAACGCTTTCGTGATTCTTTCGATGAATTCTTTATGAATGAAATCAAAAACGACGAATTGAAATATTATAATCCTTTACGACTATTAACAAAAAATACAAAAAAAAATGTTCATGAATATATTTTAACAATTCCTAGTAAATATAAAATATGTGATATTACACATGACATATTTGATGAAGATGGCCAATTAATTCATCCGCGCGATTCAGTATACACAGACCAGGTAATACCAGATTTTGATTATTTTGAAACAAAATTCTTAGATTATTTTGATAAATATCGATTATTTGATGGGTTTAAGATTCTTTCATGGACATATGTTTATAATATGAATACTAACGAAAACAATTATCAATCAGAAAATCCATCGTTCAACGTAACAATAGATGTATGTTATTATAAAAACCATTCTCCTTATCCAATAAAACCAGAATTAGAAATTACAAAAGCAAAATATAATAAATTATTAAAACAACATAACGATTTAATGGAAGAAAATAATAGTTTATCTAACCAGGTAGAAGAATTACATGATTTAGTTATTATGATTGAACAGAAAAATAGATTTCTTCATAGAAAAATAAGAAAATTAAATGAAATATTTTCAAATAATCATAACCGGATAACGAATAAAGTAATAGAATTATTAAATGAACAAAATAAATATGAAGATTGCCCAGTATGTTACGAAAAAATGGATTCAGAAACAATTATAGTTCCAGGGTGTTGCCATTATATATGTTGTGATTGTATAAAAAAATGTGAGAATTGCCCTATATGCCGTGAAAAATATTGTATAAAATGTAATTAGTTCTATATATATATAATATATTATAACCCATTAAAATTAAAAGCAGAATAATCACTAGGTTGGATACTATTTATAATAGTATTCACTTCTGTTTTTTTATTGTTTGAAGATAAATTACAAATAACACCATAACTCGTGGTTAGTATACTACTACTATATGTTGTATTATTACTCAAATTTAAACCCAAGTTGAATTTCATATAAATATCATATATGTATCCAGGTTCTGTAAATAAATATACATTTGATACTTGTAACATACCACTATATAATATGGCTGTATATGAATTATATATACTCGTAGGAATAAATGATATATTATAATTCATAGAAATATCTCTAGACGGTATAATACTAGCAGTTTTCTGTAATGTAACTTTTTGATTACTATAATATGCTGTTAATTCTATTGAATTAATATTTAAACTGATATCATTAAATTGTAATGGTCGATTTAGTATCGCGTTGGAAATATTTGTTCCATTCACATATAGTCCAATAGGAATACTAAAAGAATATGTATAAGAATATTGGTCTATGTTTGGTTTAATATATAACGTAAAAATTTTAGTTTCTACACCTGATTGACATTTTATATCATTAGTAGTATAATATTTCCATTTATCATAATCGTTCGAATCAGCAAATGCGTAAGGATTCGTTTGTGTAGCATAATTATATAATGGCACATCTGGATTATATACTAAATATGTTATAGGACCAGGAACACCACATGAAGATGTAGGAGTAGGTATTAAGTCATCTGTCGTACAAGCAGGAATAGTAGCTTTTGTTTCAGTTACCGTATAATTACCGGTAGCATTATCGATATTGGTTGTAAAAATACTGGCAAATGAAGATTTTTGTGTTTTTCCACTCACTAGTTGTGCCCAACGTTCAGTTTTTTTAAATTTATTTGTTTTTGTATTTGTTTTATTACCTTCATATTTCAATATTTCAACTTTTCTACGCATATCAAAATCTTTTTGATTAAATTGAGGATATTGAACATATGGAGATATTTTTTCATATCTAATAGGTGGAATATTAAATAACATTTGTATTTTCCGTTGTTGGCATGCTGTACTTAACGGTATATCTCCCATTTTTATAATATATATATCAAATTATATATTATACAGTTTTTTTATATTTTATTACATAAATTATAGTTGTTGTGAATACCATTGTCTAGATAAATAATTAAAGTTTTTATTTTGTAATGAACTAGTATCTGCTATATTTAAGTTAGGACCATATAGAACAACTGCGTTGATTTCAAATACATTCAATGCTCTACTATAGTAACGTAAATTAGATAATTTACCGTTAAATCCACCATTTTGACATAAATTAATATCATTGAAATTTTGTTTAGGAACGTTCATTAAAACTAAACGATTAGATACAACACCATTTACATAAACATCTAAAATAGTATTTTTTATACGAATAGCCACATGTACCCATTTACGAATAGGTATATTTTCAATATTGATTCTATTATTTGTATCTGTACTATTGACAGTATCCATTATGATTAGTAAACTGTTATTCTTAGGTCCTAAATAAACACCTGGACTATTATTAATAGTAGATATAGCAGATGTATTATCAAAATTACTATCTCCTTTATTGAAAATATGTTGATATTTATTATTTTCATTACCTAAATCATTCAAATATATCCAAAAACTCCATGTTAATTCAATACCAGAGGTTTGGTTATTTGAACGTTTAATTGGTATAGTATCTTTTGATTTTGGGTCTTGTGATACTACTTTACTATTTGTTCCATCAATCATACCCTTTATAATATATGGGTCATCAGATGGAGTAAGAAAATATCCTATTAAAATAATCCCTAAATTAACCAAAAACATAAAAACAATTAAAACAAGAATTAAAAAGGCGATTTTAGCTATTACTGTGTTCGAACTTAAAAAAGAACTTGAAGCACCAACACCCGCTGTAGCTGAATCCGAAAATTGGTTGATAGATTCTGTAATACTCGATTTTACATTATTAAATGTATTTCCTACGTTATCAAATCCGGTTTTTACTGATTCTGGTATTTGTATTTGTTGTGCCTGTATTGGTTGAAAATTATTCATTTATATTCGTTATATTATATTATAATATAACGATTTTTTATTTTACGGTTTTTATCTTTTTATTCTCGTCATAAATTCTAGAACAATGCGAATTTTGATTGAACGACATTATCTTTCAATATTGCTACATTAATTCCATAAGATGAAAGAGTTTTTGAAAGACTATTACCTCCATTACCTTCCATATAATTACTCCATGCTGATTGTGGGTCTACTGGTCCAGTCCAACGTTTGAACATAGCAGCATACGCATCAAATGAAGTGAATGGTACTACGGATACATCCGAATTACCTAAGAAAACGGGGACTGTTATATCTCCTGGTGTTTTTGGCATATTACCTATTGTTGTTTGACCAGAAGTAGTAATTGTATAAAAACGTTTGGATTTTACTAATTTACCATCCATATATACATCTACAAACTGATTATCAACACTAACAATAATATGACACCATTTTTGAATAGGGAAATTATCAGTAACAGTTAGTGTTTCAACGACTGGTGTAGCTACTGTACTATTACTCATTGTCATATCTAATTTTAACGTTGGACTACTCTTATCTAAATATAATTTTAAATTATCTTTACGACTAAAAATAGTCTTATTGGCATTAATATCCCAACTATTTACATAAATCCATATTCCATACGCATATCTAGTGTTTGTTGGACTAGTAATATTTGTAATTTGCGTAACAGGCGTTTTTAAACTAGCACTAGATTGAATAGTAGATGATTTAATAGTAAAATATCTATACAAAACATAAATCAATATAGCAATAACAATTCCTAAAATTATAAGCACTGGATTCATTATTTTTGATTACTTTTATATTAAATCATTATAAATTATTTACAGGCGGATTTTTATTCATTAGTAAATTATACATATTTACGATTTGGAATTGAGTTAACGGTTCTGTATAGTATTTTATATTACATATAGCTCCATATAACCCGTCAGTATTACCAATTGTTATTTGGTCACTCACGAAAAAATTTTGATTATTATTTTCAGTAAAACTATACGATTTTTCTAAATTACCATTTATAAATAAATCAATCATACTATCTCTATAATTAAATACGAAATTATGCCATTTCTGATGAGGTAAAGATATTTCAAACCCAGATTTATCACTATTGGATTCATTGAAATAAAACACGTATTTATCTGTATACTTAGAATCATAAGAATCGTTATAATATGTTACTCTTGGTTTTCCATTACCATAATCGAATATATTTGTTTCTTTAGAATATGCTTTATATTCACTCGATTGTTCATTTAAATAAACCCATAATGATATGGAATAATTACGTCTAAATGTGCTCTTTTGAGAACTATTTGGATCCAAATCAGGTATTTTTAAATCAGATGAACTGGATAATATTTGTTGTTTATCCAAAAAAGCGGATTCTTTTAATATTATAATTCCATCTTTACTTGAGAGTTTGTCCAATAGTTTTGGTAAATAAAAATATAACAATATTAATATTATTTCTATTATAAATAAAACAAATACTATATTTGTTGTCATTTTAAATTCATTCAAAATGTATTTAATAAAAATAATTAATAGACATGGAACATAAAATGATAAATACACGAAAAAGCCGCTCCAACCAGATAATGATTTTAAATAATTACTATAGATATAAAAGAAAATAGCTAATCCTACTATTATAATTACTAATAATAATATATTTATTATATAACTAGCTACTAAGAATGTAGTAGAATTTGTATTTGTAAAATAATATAATAATATAGATACAAAAATCAAAATTAACGCATAAACTAATAATTTATAATTTGGACTACTATTTTTTGTTTTATTTATTAATAAAAAATATATCATAACAAATGGTATTATCAATCCAAAAGTATAAACATATAACTTTGTAGATACGGCAGCTGTATCTCTGGAAGCATAACCTAATATTATTATTGCTACTAAAATAAAAACATAGATTATTCCATATTTTATTAAACAATTTTGTAAATCATAATCGATTAATACATTATTTATAAATTCAGAAAAATCATTTATTTTGTCATTCATAAATTTAATCATGGAATTAATTATTTTTTGAAAAAAAATTTTTATCCCATCGAACATTTTCAATAAAATATTTATTACTTGTATATTATTTGTGAATATATTTATTCATAAATAATATCTATTTTCAACACATAAATTATAAGTTCTCAATTGCTGTTTTTTTACCATGACAATCTCTACATAAAGCAACTAAATTATCTACATGATTAGAACCGCCTCTTTCTAAACGTATTGTATGATCTACCTCAAACCACGCTGGTAATTGTTTTTTACAATCTCCACATGTCCAGTTCTGTCTTGCTGCTACAAATTTCTTTTTTGTTTCACTTACTGAACGTTTTGTCGACTTTTTACCAGAATTCATTATTTTAGATTCGGCGTTTGATTGATAATTCGGCATCGGTATAACTGGATAGTTATAGTCATTCACATAACCATTGTTTTCGCCAAAATTCTGTTTTGACGTAAAATCCAATATAGGTGAAATAAAACTTGACGTATTTCGATCAATAGGTAAATATTTAATATAATCATTGGTAGTTGATACTATTTCTCGTGCTCTTAATGGATTGCGTTTTATCAAAATATATAACATAAGTGCTATAAATAATACACCTGCCATCTGATAATATTTTTTCCATGACATTAATAGTTTCATATATTTTCCATCTGTATAAATATTAGCAATCACGAAAGCTGCTATTATAAAAATGATAATCTCAATCCTCATATATGAATTTTATTTATATTATCTATATTATATTGAGAAAGTTATTCATAATAGATATAGATTAAAACCACAAAAATCAATATAAGTGCAGCATGAATATAATGTTTTCGTAAGTTTATTTTTTCTGATAAATAAATTGGTTTCGGTTTGTATTCGGCTCTATATTTTTCTAAAGCGAGAGGTAATGATATCTGTTCTTTTCCTAATAAAACATTGAATTTATTATGAATAAAATGTACCCATCTAACGAAAGAATCGCGATTATCTAAATATGGTGTTACCGGATATTTATCTAAAAATTCACTAAATTTATCTCCTATTTCAACTACTGGAATAAATAGAGGCATATTTTGTATTAAATCATAGTATTTCTTTTTTGTAATACTATTCGGTGTATTGGGATAAGACTCTGCTATTGTATGTAAAAAAAACCAATAATGCGGTCCCCAAACATCCGGTTTGAAAAAATTTGTTTTAGATAAATCCATTCTTTGATAATATAAATATATAAAGACATTTGACTATAATCAAATAGGATAATCGTATTTAAAAAATAAAAAAATGAATGATAATTATTGTAATAATTGTGGTAAAATAGGACATTTATATCATCAATGTAAAATGCCGATTACTAGTATAGGAATAATAGTATATCGCATAAATCATGATAATAACATAGAATATCTAATGATAAGACGAAAAGATACTTTAGGATATATAGATTTTATGCGTGGTAAATATTCCGTCTATAACAAAGATTATATAATTAATATGCTAAAACAAATGACAAATCAAGAAAAAGAAAATATCAAAAACATGTCTTTTGATTCTTTATGGAAATGTATATGGGGTAATGAACATATTTCAAACCAATATAAATCAGAGGAATTGACTTCCAGAGAGAAATTCAACCTTTTAAAAAAAGGCATTTTAAATAAGAATGAATTTTATAATATGGATATGTTAATTGAATATAGTAATACATTTCCACTATGGGACGAACCTGAATGGGGATTTCCAAAAGGTCGTCGAAATTATCAAGAAAAAGATTATGATTGTGCTATTCGTGAATTTTGTGAAGAAACTGGATTTAAGAATAATAAATTGAAAAATATTCAAAATATATTACCATTTGAAGAGATATTTACTGGTTCGAATTATAAATCTTATAAGCATAAATATTATTTGAATTTTATGAATTACTCGGATACTACAAATATGGATAATTTTGAAAAATCAGAAGTAAGTAAAATGGAATGGAAAACATATGAAGAATGTATTGAATCGATAAGGCCTTATAATTTAGAAAAAATAAAATTAATAACGAATATTAATATTATGTTGAAAACGTATAAAATTTTTAGTTGTTAAAACGTATATAATAATATCTATCAAATATATAGACATTATTAACATTTTCTTATGAAATTTACAACAAGAAAAAATAATGATAAATCAAACCATAATATGAAAAAAAATAATAGTAGAAACACCAAAAAATTATTGGGTGGTAAAATTCAAGGCATTGATACGGAAGAGAAAAAAAGAAAAACTACGGAAAGAGCTATCGAAATAATTAAAGAATTATTAAATGTAGAAAATATGAATTCTATTATCGAGATTAAATCCGGCGACCGAGGTAAAAAAGCGTATATCAATGGTAATCTAGTTACTGGACCAGAGTTATGTTTTGTTCTCGGTGAATTAACTGAAAACAATGATTTTAAAACCAAGGGAGCTGATATGCGTGCTATTGAATATAGAGATATCAAAACCGCAAAATTAGTGGGTATTGAGCAAATTCTTTATGGTAAAGATGACCGTTTAGGTGTGATAGGCATCATTGAACGTTATAAAAAAGATTATGTTTTGAAATATTTATCAAAACAAGAGATTATTGATAATTCTACTATTTTTTCAAAAATAAATGGTTTATTTGACGAACTAACGCGGATTTATCCAGCAGATATTGATGTAGATACTCCAAATCCATTATTAGACTCGATATTAAATCGCTCAAAAACAGAGTGTCCGAATGGCACTAGAAAAAATATTATTACTGGTAAATGCGAAACCGTAAAAACTGAAAAAAATCGGTTAAAAATAAGAGATGATAGTCTTGATAATTTTAATCAAGAACTTGTATTACCTAAAAAAATAAAACAAAAAGTCTTATTGAAACCAATCGATAATGTAGTTATTGAAAATCCGGTTGTTGAAAAAGTAATGGGTGATGTTATTAATAAAATAGAACCAATAGAAACAGAACAATTAGAACAAACTATCATTGAGACTCCTGAAAATATTGAAATACAAGAGATGCCTGAAGAAAAATTAGTTATTCCAGAATTGAAATCGTTTGAACAAGAAGAAATAACACCAGATATAGAAAGAATTGACATAGAACCTATTCCTGATATATCAAATATAGATGAAACTCGAGAAGAACAAAAATTAAATGAACAAGTTGGTATTGCTCCTGTCGATGTTGATTCGAAAGAATATAATGAGTTCCTTTTTAATAAAGAAAAATTAGAATATGAAAACAGCAAAATAGATAAATCCAATGACTTTTTATATCCAGATTTAAATGACCCTGATTTTAATTTAAAAATAGCAAAATTAAAAGAATTTAATGATACTAAATATGATGGAAAAATTTACGATATTCGAGAACGTACCAATTTATTATGTGATGCGGATTTTGAATTAGTTCCACATCAATTATTTGTAAAGAATTTCCTATCATTTCAAACACCATATAATAGTTTATTATTATATCACGGATTAGGTACAGGTAAGACCTGTAGTGCGATTGGTATAGCTGAAGAAATGCGTGGTTTTATGAAACAAGTCGGTTTAACACAAAAGATTTTAGTTGTAGCATCACCAAACGTACAACAGAATTTCAGATTACAATTATTTGACGAACGAAAACTAAAATTGGAAAATGGATTATGGAATTTGAATACTTGTATAGGTAATAATTTATTAAAAGAAATTAACCCTACTAGTTTACAAGGTATTCCAAGAGAACGTGTAATCGGTGAAATAAATAGTCTAATTAATCAATACTATAAATTTGTGGGGTATGTTGAATTAGCAAATTATATCAAACGTACTATCAAATTGAATGAAAAAACTGAATATTCCGAAAAAGAGGCAAAAACCATTCATAAAAAACTCATCAAGAAGTTTTTCAACAATCGACTAATTATTATAGACGAAGTCCATAACATTCGTTTAGCAGATGATAATAAAAAAAAGAGAACCGCTAGTTTATTAATGTATGTAGTTAAACATGCTGAAAATATTCGACTATTATTACTATCTGCTACACCTATGTATAATAGTCAAACCGAAATTATATGGTTAACGAATCTCATGAATTTAGTCGATAAACGTAGTACTATTAAAGAAAATGATGTTTTCGATTCAAAGGGTAATTTCTTAGAAGAAAGAACAAACAAAAATGGTCTTTTATTAGAAGGTGGTAGAGAACTTTTACAAAGGAAATTAACTGGTTATGTTTCATATGTTCGTGGTGAAAATCCTTACACATTCCCTTATCGTATTTATCCCGATGTTTTTTCTCCTGAAAATACCATTAAAAAAGAAGAATATCCGAAAATACAAATGAATAAAAAAGAGATTGATACTCCTTTACAATATGTTCCTATTTATGTAAGTAAAATTGGTGAATATCAACAACAAGGTTATGAATTTATAATGAATAATTTGATTAATAGGTCTTTTGATGTAGTTGATAAATTTGGTAAAGAACGTATTATGCCATCTTTCGAGAACATGGAATCATTTGGTTATCATTTATTATTAGAACCATTAGAAGCTTTAAATATTGTTTATCCAAGTTCTCAATTAGATAATAAAATCGCCGATAACGAACCAAGCGATGATGAAAGAAATAAAGATATTATTAAAAATATGGTAGGTAAAACCGGTCTTTCTAATATTATGACATACAAATCGATTGTATCTAATTATTCACTTCGTTATGATTTTGAATATAAACCTGAAATATTAGAGAACCCCAAACACGGTCGTATATTCCAAATGGATAAAATACATAAATATAGTAATAAAATACATAGTGTTTGTCAATCTATTCTGGATTCCACTGGAATTGTTCTCGTTTATTCTCAATATATCGATGGCGGAATCGTACCCATCGCGTTAGCATTAGAAGAAATGGGATTTACACGTTATGGTTTCGCTAGTCATACAAAACCATTATTTAAAACACCTCCTACTGAACCAATCGATGCTTTGACAATGAAACCTAAATCGAAATATTTACAAGAAAATGGAGAACCTGGTAAATTTAGACAAGCCAAATATGTTATGATTACTGGTGATAAAGCATTTTCACCAAATAATCTAGCTGATATTAAATATATTACTAATCCTGAGAACAAATATGGCGAAAATGTAAAAGTTGTATTGATTTCTAAGGCGGCTGCTGAAGGAGTTGATTTTAAAAATATTAGACAAGTACACATCATGGAACCATGGTATAATATGAATAGAATCGAACAAATTATCGGAAGAGGTGTTCGTAATTTAAGTCACTGTCAATTACCATTTGAAGAAAGAAATGTCGAAATATTCTTACATTCTACATTACCATATAATGACGAAGAACCTGTTGATATGTATGTATATCGTTATGCTGAGAACAAAGCAACCAATATTGGAAAAGTTACAAGATTATTGAAAGAAATTGCGGTAGATTGTCTATTGAATATTGGACAAACTAATTTTACGATTGATAAAATAATGGAATTACCTGAAAATAAAAATATCAAAATAAAATTATCTAGTCAAAATGATACAGAAATTGATTTTAAAATCGGTGATAAACCATTTTCCGAGATATGTGATTATATGGATAATTGTAGTTTTAAATGTTCATCGAATGTTGTTATTAAGGATACCGATATTAATCAAACTACATATAATAATGAATTCTTATCAATGAATTATTCTACAATTACAAAACGTATTCGTGATTTATTCAAGGAACATTTTATTTATAAACGAGAACAATTGATTAATTCAATTAATGTTATCAAAGAATACCCTATTGAACAGATTGATTATGTATTAACACAATTTGTTGATAATAAAAATGAATATTTATTAGATAAATATAGTAGAAAAGGGTATTTAATTAATAAAGAAAATTACTATGTTTTTCAACCTATCGAAATAACTGACGAAGAAGCATCTCTTTATGAAAGAAGTGTTCCGGTTGAATACAAAAAAGATTCATTAGAATTACAATTGCCTGCCAATAAAAATTATGAAAATAAAAAAATAGTGGAAAATGAAATAGATAAAATGGCCGAAAATGTAATTATCGAAGAAAACTTACAAGAAAAAAACAAACTCGATTATGAAAACATTCTTAATAATTTAAAAACTAATTTAATGTATTCTATTGAGAAAACAGATTTAGTATCAAGTGATATTGACTGGTATAAACATTGTGGTCATGTATTTGAATGGTTATTAGTAGTACATAAAATTCCAAAAGATTTATTAATCAAATATATTGTCTATCATTATATAGATACTCTTAAATATGATATGAAATTAGTATTAGTACGAGAACTTTATAATGCGGAAAAAGATTTTATTGAAATCGAGAACATTATTAAACAATATTTTGACGAAAAACGCGTCGATTATAAAAATGAAAAGGCAATTGTTCTCGTTAATAATGATGAAAAGTGGAATATATATCACCAAAATCCAAATAACTTAATGGAATGGAGTCTAATCAACCCTCTTGATTTTGAAAATTATAAAAGCCAATTAACGAAATTTATTATTCCAGATTCAAAAATAAATAGTGTTGTCGGGTTTATGTCATTTTTCAAGAATGATGAAATTATATTCAAAACAAAAGAAATGTCAGATAAAAGAGGAGGCGCTAAATGTAGTAGTGCTGGAAAACAGGATTTAATGAAAAGATTAAATTATGTTTTGGGTGAAAAAATATATACTGATACTAATGAATTATATTCTCAAGCTAATATTCAAAAACAAGGTCTATGTGTTATTTTAGAAATTTTATTTAGATACTTTACAGAAAAACACGCGGTTAGTGATAATAAACACTGGTTTTTCGATTTGGAAAAAACTACTATTAATAAAATACCCAAGAAAATATTATAAATAAAAATAAAAAATTGATAAAAAACAATAAATAATATATAATGACATAAAAAGATATTTTGTGTCATTATAGTAGTAATATGTCAAACACGAATCAAAATCAAGGCGATAAGGATAAACGTAAAATATATGGAGTGTATATTCAATCCATATTGACAATGAAAGTAATTCTTTCGATTACTGAAGTTGGTAAAAATATAAAACAAAATTTAGAAAAAACTATATCAAAGAAAACAGAAGGTCGTTGTATTGCGGAAGGATTTATACGTCCAAACTCTGTAAAAGTATTGACCTATTCTAGTGGTATTGTTAATAATGAAAATATCGAATTCTTGACAACTTTTAATTGTATGGTATGTCACCCAGTAGAAGGTATGTTAGTAGAATGTACTACAAAAACCATTACAAAAGCAGGTATTCATGCTGAAGTAATAGACGATTTAGGAGGAATTCCAATTACTGTATTTGTCGCTCGTGACCATCATTTTACGGATAAGAATTTTGCTAACATTAAAGAAAATGAAAAAATCGTAGTCAAAGTAGTAGGTGTGCGTTTCGAATTAAACGACCCATATATTTGTGTTATTGGTAAATTAGACAGTAATGTTGATAATCAACCCAATTATAATCGTGAGAAAAAACCACCTATTAGTATTATGGAAGAATAATACGTTTGATATTTTCATGGGCATAAAAAATCTATTTTTTATTGTATATTGAACCTAAATATACAATAAAAACAATATAAAATCATATCATAAATATATTCATACTATGATGGAAAGCATTGATAAAATAAATGTTCTAGAACAAATAAAATCTGAAATTGAATCGATGGATAAATACCATCAAATAGAAATATTAAAAATTTTATCGAAAAATCTGTGTAAAATAAATGAAAATAAAAGTGGTGTATATGTAAACCTATCTTTTTTAGATAAAGAAACAATGGACGAAATACAAAAATATATTGAATACTCAAAACATCAAGAGGAAACATTGGTTACAATGGAATATCAAAAAGATGAATTTAAAAACGCATTCTTTATTGAAAAAGGTAATAAAGATAATATGACAATATCATATAACTCAATAAATAAATAATATTATTAATGTATTGTGGTTATAAATCAATATTTGGTTGTAATAATTTTAAACCAATGACTCCTGAGTTATTTAAACGAATTCAATCATGTATGTTCAATAAAAAAAATAAAGACGAAATCATACCATCAGAACCAGTTAATATAACAAATAATGATAATTACAACGGCAATAATCAACACAAAATTGTTATTGAAGAAATTGATGAAATAAAAGATAATATAATTGATAATAATAATGATAATAATGGATTGGAATTTACTAATAAACAAATCGAATCAAACGAAAATATATATTCATTAAAAGAAAAATTATTAAAAGAAATGGCTACTGTTACTGCCATGGAATCGATATCTCGCAGTGAATCTAAATTGGAAGTTTCGATAAAAACGGAAAATATAATTTCACCTATACAAAAAGATACTTTATTTTGGTGTATTTTCATTATTCATTTTGGTTATAATGAATACTTACAAGTAGGTCGAAATTACGGAATTAAAGAACTCGAGATAAAACAAAAAATAATAGAATATTTAAATAAAAATCCAGGCGTTTTAAAGCAAACCAATTATAAAATAACAAAGGCATCTGTACAAGAAATTTTATCCGATTTTTTAACATCACAAAAAGATACATCTATATTATGTTTCATAGCAATGATATCTTATTTTAAAATGAATATCATCATGGTAGATTCTACTAATCGTTTTATGTTAGAGTTTATTTCAAACAAAGACGAAAATTTACCAACATATGTTTTATATAAAGATGGTTATGGTAAATACAAAGTAAATATTGAACCAATTCTGGTTGATAATATTAATAATATGAAAAATACATTAATATGTTTAGAAAATTATATGAAACCACTTAAATCCGCGTCTAATTATAAAATAGATGAATTGATAGACCTGGCTAGAAAATTGGGCGTATATAATGAAAACATCAAACCTAAAAAGAATGAATTATATGAGCAAATTTGTGAAATATGTAAATGGCATTAAGAAAAATTGAATTAAAAATAAAATAATATATGATTTTACTATATAAGATAATATATTATGGAAAATACTAAAGTAACGCCGCAGAATTCTAATGAACAACTAAAAGATTCTAAACAAAAGAAAGAAGAATTCGAAAATATTGTAAAATCTTATTTAGACAGTAAGCCATACTTAGTATTTGATAGAAAAGTAAATGAACTTGAAATACGTTTCGGCACTAATCCAAAATTATCACGTCCTATATCTAAAATTGATTATGATAATGTAGTTAAACAATTATATGCGTGTGGGTTTAAACCTGAAAATATTAATGGAACACAAATTTTACGCATTCAATCTGAATATACAGACCCTAAAAGTGGTATTACAAAAATGTCAAATATTCGTGCTGAAATTACTGGGTCTGATTTAATACAGGAATATTGTAGAACCAATAGTCTTCAAAAAGTCATTGATATGCCATCTACTGTATTTAATAAATTAAAATTCACAAAAAAATCGACTGCCATAAAACGTGATGGGCCTATTATGACTCCTGTTAGAAAACTAGATATGGATGATTTTAATTTCCGCGTTTCATATCAAACGGAAGAGGATTTTAATATTCAATCGAATATTGCGCGTAATATTATTTCCAAATGGATGGATTCTAAAAAAATGTTTCGTTGTATGAATCGTGTTCGATTTTATCATCCCGATATTCCTATTTTCGCGGATTTAAGTATTGTAAAAAGTTCTAAAAAAACGAATAAAGTACCAATTCCTCAATATACTATTCAAGAAGCTGGTGTATTTGGTAATATAGAAAGCTATGAAATTGAATTGGAAGTGGATAATTCAAAAGTTGGTACTGGTTCTAATTTTGATACCACCGCAAAATTATTAGATTGTATTAAAAAATCGATTCGCGTAGTACTTAGTGGATTACAAGGTTCAAAATACCCCATTTCATATTTAGAACGTAATGTAATTTTACAATCATACATGAAATTAATTCACGGTGATGAGTATAAAACAAATTCTCGTATTTTTCCAAAAGATTTTATTGGACCTAGCTCTTTTACACTTCAAATGGAAAATATACAACCAGTAAATGATGTTGCTGGTTTACCTAATATTCGTAATGATTATACTGTTACTGAAAAAGCGGATGGAGAACGAAAATTATTATATATTTCAGATGACGGTAAAATATATTTAATTGATACTAATATGAATGTTATATTTGTCGGCGCAAAAACAAATGAAAAAACGATTTATGAAAGTTTACTAGATGGCGAACATATTAAATATGATAAAAATGGTAATTTTATTAATTTATATGCGGCGTTCGATATTTATTATATTAATAAAAAATCTGTTAGGGATTTGGCATTTGTCCCTTCAAATGATACCGAAATCGAAACAAAATTTCGTTTGCCTTTATTAAGTCAATTAATTGAATTAGTAAAACCAATTTCGATTTTAGAATCAAAAGGTGAAGTATCTAATGATAAATCAAAAATGCCTGCTAATTTCCGTATTCAATGTAAGTCTTTCGAAGTAGCAAATGAAAATAATACTATTTTCGAAGGGTGTGCTAAAATTCTTAGTAAATTAAAAGATGATACATTTGAGTATACAACCGATGGTTTGATTTTCACACCAGCCAAAATGGCAGTTGGTGGAGTTAAAGAAGGTGGACCTGCTGGGCCATTATATAAATCAACATGGGATTATTCTTTTAAGTGGAAACCCGCTGAGTTCAATACTATCGATTTCTTGGTAACTATTAAAAAGGATAAAGCTGGCAAAGATGAAATACACCATATATTCCAAGACGGCAAAAACATGGAAGGAGTACACGATTTGATACAATATAAAACATTGATATTACGTTGTGGGTTTGATGAAAGAAAACATGGTTTTATTAATCCATGCCAACATATTTTAAATGATGATTTACCATCACCTGATGATATAGATAATGAAGAAACATATAAACCTGTTCCATTTCAACCTACTGACCCATATGACCCAGAAGCCTGTTTCTGTAATGTTGTTTTAAAAGAAGATGGTTCAAATATATTAATGATGACCGAAGAAGGCGAATATTTCGAAGAAGACACTATTGTTGAATTTAAATATGTCGAAACAAATAAAGATGGTTGGAAATGGGTTCCATTGCGTGTTCGTTATGATAAAACTGCCGAACTACGTTCTGGATTAAGGAATTACGGTAATGCTTATCATGTAGCTAATAATAATTGGCATTCTATTCATAATCCAATAACCGAAGAAATGATAACTAGTGGGGAAGGAATACCTGAATTTATAACATCGGAAGACGTTTATTATAAACGTACGTCCAATGAAACCAGCACACGCTCATTACGAGATTTTCATAATTTATTTGTAAAAAAAAATCTTATAACCGGTGTTGCTACTAGAGGAGATACATTAATAGATTATGCTGTTGGAAAAGCAGGTGATTTATCAAAATGGATTCGTTCAAAACTATCTTTTGTATTTGGTATTGATATTTCAAAAGATAATATTCATAATCAAATTGATGGTGCTTGTTCTAGATTCTTAAGAGAACGAAAAACTAATAAATATATGCCAAAAGCACTATTTGTTACTGGCGATAGTGGTCTTAATATCAGAAATGGACAAGCATTTAATACCGAAAAAGACAAACAAATCACAAAAGCCGTTTTTGGAAATGGTCCAAAAGATGAATCATTATTGGGTAAGGGTGTTTATAATCAATATGGTATCGGTGAAAAAGGGTTTCAAATTAGTTCTTGTCAATTTGCGATGCATTATTTCTTTGAAAATGAAACAAAATTACATGAATTTTTAAGAAATATAACAGAATGTACAAAAGTACAAGGATATTTTGTTGGTACTTGTTATGACGGCAAGACAGTATTCAATCGATTGAAATCGAAAATAAATGGCGAAAGCATGTCTATTATGAAAGATGATAAAAAGATATATGAAATTACAAAGATGTATGACCAAACCGGTTTCCCAGATGATGAAATGAGTTTGGGTTATGCTATTAATGTATATCAAGAAAGTATCAATCAGACCTTTCGTGAATACTTGGTTAATTTCGATTATTTTATCCGCATTATGGAAGATTATGGTTTTGTTTTAATTTCAAAAGAAGATGCTAATCATATGAATTTACCAGACTCAAATGGATTATTTTCACAACTGTTTTCATCAATGGAGATGGAAATAAAACAAAATCCTCGTCGCAAAGTCGATTATGGAACCGCAATTTATATGACACCAGAAGAGAAACAGATATCTTTTATGAACCGTTATTTTGTTTTCAAAAAAGTAAGAAATATCGATGTAAAAAAAATGGCAGAGGTTATTTTCAAACAAAAAGAATTTATTGAAAAAGAAGGTGAAGAAAATATAAAAGAAATAGAAAAAGAAATAGAAAAAGAAACTATTACTGGAATACCTGTACAATCTATCATAATTCCAGCTAACGCCAAACCCGTTAAAATTAAAAAACAAAAAATTCCTCTGAAAAAATTTATTCCTATTTCAGAAACAACAATAGAGAAACAACCATAGATTCAACATAGAGCAAAACAATATAAACATAAAAATTCAAATTATATATCTAATTTTTTTACATATATAAATGACGTATTACTTATTGCCAAGAACATCTTGTTTAATTTATAAAAGTATCGATTGCTTTGATAATGGACCACAACCAACCCCAATTATATCAAATTCACTATCGTGTTATTTATATCAAATGAAAGAATGTTTGAATAATTGTGAAAAAGATTGGGATACTTTCAAAAAATATACTAATCCATATGAATATATTCATAGTTCTATTCCTTTTAAAAAAAAGAGTATATCCAAACATAAACCATTATCTAGGTCTTATTTCAAAATGATTGAAATTATTAATACATTTAATTTAACTTTTGATACAAAACCACTATGCTCTTTTCATTTAGCAGAGGGTCCAGGTGGATTTATCGAAGCTATAGCTAATTTACGTAATTGTTCATATGATAAATATATAGGTATGACAATTTTAGATAATAATAACGACCCAAATATTCCAGCATGGAAAAAAACGGAAAATTTCTTAAGGCAACATAAGAATGTAATAATAGAAACGGGAGCAGATAAAACTGGAAATATATTATCAATAGATAATTTTACATATTGTAAAGAAAAATATGCTTCTTCTATGGATTTGGTTACTGCTGATGGAGGATTTGATTTTTCTTTGGATTTTAATAACCAAGAAATAAACATAACTCAATTATTATTTGGACAGATAATTTATGCGTTGACTATGCAGAAGAAAGGAGGAGTATTTATATTAAAAATATTCGATACTTTTATGCAACATAGTATTGATTTACTATATATTTTATCATCATTTTACGAAAAGGTATATATAATCAAACCACAAACGAGTAGATACGCCAATTCAGAAAAATATGTAATATGTAAAGGGTTTTTATTCAATTCTTGTGAAAATTTTTATCCATTTTTATATCGTGCTTTTGACAAAATGTTATCGTGTACAAATAAAAACAACACCCAGGAATTATTCATTCATCGTTTTTTAAATATTCCTATACCATTTTTTTTTATTAACAAATTAGAAGAATTTAATGCTATATTTGGACAACAACAAATCGAAAATATACATTATACTATATCATTAATATCTAGCAAACATAAACAAGATAAAATAGATAATTTAATAAAATTAAATATTCAAAAATGCGTTCAATGGTGTATGAAAAATAATGTTGAAATTAATTTTTTATAGATAAACTTTTA
>Ga0214923_10000338_pt1 | contig 72255 bp, 62 predicted proteins | sample LL1510_MetaG_FD_177993 | JGI IMG/M metagenome (GOLD analysis project Ga0214923, IMG submission 177993) | Freshwater microbial communities from Lake Lanier, Atlanta, Georgia, United States - LL-1510 | ecosystem: Environmental > Aquatic > Freshwater > Lake | place: USA: Georgia | collected...
TTACCATGTATTAGTACATTTACATTTGGATATCAAAATCCTCTTGCTATAAAAACATTATTTAATCAAGAAATGTTAAAGAATGGATATTTATCAACACTTGCATTATATATGACTAATTCTCATACTAAAGAAGTAATTGATAAATATTTACTTCAATTTGAAAATTTTATTACTAAATATAAAATTGATATTGAAAATAATGATGTTGAGAAATATTTAGAAGGACCAATATGTCATGGAGGTTTTCAAAGAGTGAATTAAAATTTCCATTCGAGTGGACAACAAATTAAAGGATTAATATCTTTTACTTTATCATTAATAAATTGAATTTGTTGTCTATTTAATCTTAAATCTTTTTTTATTATTTCATAATTTAATAATAAATGATTATAATTATCAATTCCAATTAAAAATTTATCAATCCATTCAAAACTATTTATATATGCAAAACATAATTCTAATCTAGATAGTTTAAATTCATTTGATATTTCATCAATAATATTATTTAAATAATTAAAATCTTCTTTACTAATATTTATTGGTTTTTTATTTTCTAAAATAGGATTTAATAAAATTCCTTGTAAAAAAATACTTCGAACATGTATTTCTACTTTATTTTTTTTAATTAAATCTTGAAATTCTTTATCAAACCATTGTTTGTCTAAATAATTAAATGGTAATTGTATTATATCAATTTTATTATCTTTTAATAATTTTTTAGCTTCATTTACATTATAAATAGAAACTCCAATTTTTCTAATTTTATTTTCTTTTTTATATTCAATTAATTTATCTATTACTTGTTCAGTATAATCATCAAATGAATGAAGTAAAAAATAATTTATTTTATTAAATTTATTAATAGATAAATTGATTGTTTCATTGATATCTTTATTTTTAAATTTTGATTTTGTTATAATAATCATATCTGAATATTTATTTTTGTATTCCTTTAAAATATCTTCACTATTTCCATAATCTTGAGCTGTATCAAAAAATTTTATATTTGATTGATTACAAAAATTAAAAATATTATCTAAATCTTCTTTTGATGTTTTTCCATTAGTATTTGTAATACCATAATTTAAACCAAATTGAACTGTTCCAATTATTAATTTACTTAACATTTATATAATTTATATAATTGTTATATATCTAAATAAAAATGATTATAATTTTGATCTTCGTTTAAAAATTTAAAATATTTATTAAATAAATTATAAGATGAAGTATTCTCTTTTTTAATAGATGCATAAATTATATCTTTAATTGAAAATTTACTAGATGATTCAATAAATAATTTTAATGATTTAGAACCTATTTTCATATTTCTATAATTTGGATTAATATTAATACCAATAAATATTTTATCATCATTTTTTACAAAAGTAAAAATACCAACTTCCACATTACCTAAATAAATAATAATTGGATCAATTGTACTTTCTTTATATTTTTGTAATATTAATTTAAATATTTCATTAGTTATAATATTAGTATTATTTGAATTAGTTCGTGTTTCTTGATCGTTTCTCCAATCTAATATTTTATTTAATAAATCTTGATTACTGTAATCAATTTTTCTTAATTCTAAGTTCATGAGTTATAATATATATAAATAAATGTATATTATCTTATATATTAAATGAATAATTTTTTTAATAAAGATAAAACATATATAATTGCAGAACTTTCAGCAAATCATAATCAAGATTTAAATACTGCTTTAAAATTAGTTGAAGAAGCTGCCAAAACAGGTGCGAATGCAATTAAATTACAAACATATACTGCAGACACAATTACAATTGATTGTAAATCAGATTTATTTAAAATAAAAGGTACTCATTTATGGGATGATCAATATTTATATGATTTATATAAAAAAGCATACACTCCCTGGGAATGGCATCCAATATTATTTAATAAAGCTAAAGAATTAGGATTAGATTATTTTTCAAGTCCATTTGATACAACTGCTGTTGATTTTTTAGAATCATTAAATGTTTCTTGTTATAAAATAGCTTCTTGTGAAATTACAGATCATATTCTTATAAAAAAAATAGGAGAAACAAAGAAACCAGTTATTATTTCATCTGGTATGGCTTCTAAACAAGAACTTCAAGAGGCAGTTGATACACTAAGAAAGTATGGAACTACTGTAATATGTATGTTAAAGTGTACTGCTGAATATCCTGCATCTCCATCAGATGCAAATCTTCTTACAATAAGAGATATGATGGAATCTTTTAATGTAGTTGGAGGATTATCTGATCATACATTAGGAATTGAAGTACCAATTGCTTCTGTATGTATGGGAGCAAAAGTTATTGAAAAACATTTTACATTAAGTCGTGATTCAGGAAGTCCAGATGATGCATTTTCTTTAACACCTACTGAATTTAAACAAATGGTAGATTCTATAAGAATAGTAGAAACTACATTAGGAAAAGTAATATATGGAGGAGTAAAAGGAGAAAGTAGTACAAAGAACTTTAGAAGATCATTATTTTTTGTAAAAGATTTAAAAGAAGGAGATATAATTGATGAAACAAATGTTAAATCAATTAGACCTAGTTATGGAATTCATACTAAGCATTATTGGGATATTTTAGGAAAAAAAGTAAATCAAGATATTAAATTTGGGACACCTGTTAGTTTTGATTTAATAATTTTATAATATATATATATGAATAAAATAAATAATGATGATATTTGTTTAATACTTCAAGGACCTCCTTTTAATAAAAATCAATTATTAGAAGATGTAAAAAAATATAGTTTAACATTAAAAAATATTGTTATATCATCATATAGTAATTTAATTGATGATGAATTATATAATCATGCAAAAATAATTAATAATGATAAAATTGGTGAAAATTTATTATTAAATAATAAAGTTAGATCAACGAATAATGTTGTTGATATTCGATATGATAAGTCAGATTTAATAGACGGATTTAATATTGGTAATGTTGATAATGATGATGATAATAACTGGGTTGATATAAATTGTTGGAGAAGATTATTAACAATTAAAGAGGTATTATATGTGCAAATGAATATTTTAAAGAAACAAAATATTATTTTATATTAAGAGCAGATATGACAATAAATAATTTTGAATATATTATCAATAAATGGAAAAATCTTGATAGAAAAATAATAGATAATATTTTTTTTAAAGAAAAAATCATATTTAAATATAACAATGAGTATGAAAAAATACACAATATAACAGACTATTTATTATTTGGAAATAAAACAGATATTATAAATTTTTCTTCATATAATAAAAAGCCAATTGTAAAACATGGAAAGGGAGCTCCAGAAAGAGTTAATATGAGAGGTTACATTAATATAATAGATCCAACAATTACAGACGAATATGTATATACATTATTTATGATTCATGAAAAAGAATTAGATATAAATTGGTATAAATATAATATATTTGGATTATGGGGGCTAATTAATACAAATCAAATATTAAACAATCCTAAAAATAATAATAGAAAAATATTACCTCATCTTCGTAAATAATTATCAATAATATTATTATAATTAAGAATTTTATCTAATAAATTATCAATTGTTACAATATTAAATTCATCTAATTGTTGAATTAATTGATTATCTACTATTTTTAAACATATTTGAGGTACATTTAATATTAATCTTTCATGAGCTGTTACTGATAAACAACCTATTACTAAATCACAATTTAAATATAATTTTATCATCTCATCATAATTTATATCAATTAATATACTATAATTTTTGTTATCATTTATAAATTCATTTATTATTTTTACATGATTATTTGATTTACCAATTATAATTATAATGTTAATATTATTTATAATAATATATTCATTAATTATTTTAATTATTCTTAAAATAAAATTTTGTGGATCTGCTCCACCCATATTAATTACTATATTTTTTAATATTTTATTATATTTAGTTTTTTTTGAACTATCAATAAATTTTTTATTTAATATAATATTTTCAACACCTATTTTATATTCTGTTTTATCATTTAAATTAATTTTTTTAATTCTTTCTAAATCATTACAATTATAATTTATAAAAACATCACAATAATGATTAAAATCAAATATATCTGATATAATCATAACTTTATCACAATATTTTTTAACTTCTTTTTCTAATAAATAATCAATACCATAATGATCAATAAATATTATATCAAATTTAGTTTTATTAACAATATTTATGATATCTAATATTTCATCTTCATATTTTTTTCCAATCCAAGTCCTATAATTATTTAATTCTGGTTCAATATTATAATCTAATAATATTAAATTATGATTCTTTTCTATAATTTTATTACTAATATTCATATTAAAATTTCTACAAACAAAAGTAAATTTATAAGTAGGATAATATTCACAATAATTTAACATTCTCATTACATGCCCAGTACCAATAATATTACTGCTATCACATCTAATTAAAACACTCATATTATATTTAAATTATATAGAATATTATTTAAATAAACATAAATTAAATAATTGCATAAAAATTATTAATAATTTTATTAGATATTGATTTTTTAAAAAATGATAAATTTAATAGTTTCTCATCTTCAGTATTTTGTACATAGTGATACATATATATAAAATTACAATTTTTACTTTTTAAAAATTTGTATGCCTCATAAATTAATATAGTACATATATCTGATTTTTTAGTACATGCATTAATTCCATAATATGAAAATTCAGTTGATATAAAAAAATATACAAAATCAGTTTTATAATTAACTAAGAATGCTTTTTTATCTAAAATAAATTGTTTTAGAATATTCCAACATTTATTACTTTTTGTTTTTTTACCAGCTAATTCAAAGTGTTTGTTTATAAACAAATTATAAATATCATCATTAATTTCTCCAAAATAATTATTAATTTTATCATCATTAAATATTTTTTTAGAATTATATTTATTTATTATATTTTTAACATTTGATTTTAATCCATCTAACAAATCATCATTAATAATATTTATTAAATCAAAATATGAATTATTTTTAATATCTAAAAAATTAAATAAATTAAATCCTAAATTATATTGATAGTATGGATAATTAAATATTTTGATTTCTTTAGAATAATAATCTTTTATTTCATTAATAATATTAATTAAAATACAATTAATATTTTTTCTGTAATTATTTGAATTAAAATTATAAATATTATAATTAATTAAATAGGGGAATAATATACCATCGTCAAATCCAAATAAAAATCTTTCATTATCTTTTTCAAAAATTAAAATTATTATTTTTATCTTATCATTAAATTTAGATAAATCTTTAATTAATTTGTAATTATTAAATTCATAATAGTCAATTTGATGATCCCTCCATAATTGATCATAGAAGTATGGAATAGTATTCATTTATATATATAAGTATTATATATTTAATATATATATATAAGTATTATATATATATTAAATATAAGTATTATATATATATTAAATATAAACTAAAATGGAATGTATTAATTATTATAATGAATTATATAATAATAATGGATATAAAGCTCAAAGAAATTATCCAAATGAGGAATTAATAAGAATTTGTAATAAATTATATGGAGATTTATCTACAGAAGAAAGAAATAAAATTAAAATATTGGAAATTGGATGTGGTTCGGGTGGAAATACTTGGTTTTTGTGTGAATTTGGGTTTGATGTATATGGTATAGATATATCAGATAAATCTATAGAATTAAATTATAATAGATTAAATAAAAAAAATTATAAAGCAAAGTTATATAATTGTAGTATGTTTGATCTATCAAAATTAAATGAAAGTTTTGATTTAATAATTGATATATTTTCTAGCTTTTGTTCAAATAATATTTTATTTGATACATATCTAAAACAAATAGATAGTAAACTTAATAATAATAGTTATTATTATTCTTTTAATCCTCATACAGAATCAGATGCTTTTAAAAATTTTTTACCTGCTGAAAAATTAGATAATAATACATTAAATGGTATTCATAGAAAAGATAGTCCATATTATGGTAATTTCTATAATTTCCATTTTATATCAAATGAAGAATTAATTAAAAAAATTAATTATAAACCAATCTATAATGAAACTATTATAAAAACATATAATAATCAAAATGAAAAATTTATATTTCATTCTTTAATTTTTCAAAAATTAGTTTAACAATATATATAAAATTATATATATAGATAAATTATATATTATGATTCCATACGGAAAACAAACAATTGAAAAAAACGATATTGAAGCTGTATTAAAAGTTTTGGAAGAGAATGAAATGTTAACAACCGGTAAATATGTACCAGAATTTGAAAAAAAAATATGTGAATATGTTGGTTCTAAATATGCAGTTGCAGTAAATAGTGGTACAGCTGCATTACATTTAGCAACATTTGCAATTGATATTAAAGAAGATGATGAAGTTATTGTGCCTGCAATTAGTTTTGTTGCATCTGCTAATTGTGTATTATATCAAAGAGGAAAACCAATATTTTGTGATATAAATCCAAATACTATGTGTATTGATCATACTAAAATTGAGCAATTAATTACAAATAAAACAAAAGCTATAATTTTTGTTGATATGTGTGGACAACCTTGTGATTATAATGAAATAAAAAAAATAGCAGATAAACATAATTTAATTTTAATTCAAGATGCAGCTCATTCTCTTGGAGCAAGATATAATGATCAAAAAGTTGGATCTTATGCAGATATTACTTGTTTTTCTTTTCATCCAGTTAAAAATATTACAACATGTGAAGGAGGAATGATTGTAACTAATAATGAATTATATTATAAAAGAGCGATGGCATTTAGAACTCATGGAATTTCACGAGATTTTAAAGAACGTGAAAAAATGAATACCCACTATTATGAAATGCAAGAATTAGGTTTTAATTACAGAATTCCAGATGTATTATGTGCATTAGGAATTGAACAATTAAAAAGATTAGATACATTTATAGAAAAAAGAAATGAAATCGCAAATAAATATAATAAATTTTTTAAAAATAATAATGAATTAATAGAAGTATTTGATAATAATTATTATTCGGCTTATCATATTTATGTAATAAAATTAAGATTAGAAAATTTACAAACAGATAGAGATACTATTTTTAAAGAATTAAAAAATAATGGAATTGGAGTAAATGTTCATTATATGCCAATTTATTTACACCCATATTATCAAAAATTAGGATATAAAAAAGGATTATGTCCAGTAAGTGAAGATGTATATTCAAGAATTATAACATTACCAATGTTTCCACTATTAAAAGATGAAGAAATTAATAAAGTAACTGATGAAGTAATTAGAATTTGTGAAAAATATAATTAGTTTACAACAATAATATTATTTTATAATATATGAATAAATTATATTTTATAAAAAAAAAAATTAATATTGAATATAATAAAATTATTATTAATGATATCAAAAGATGCAAAAGAAATCAGTGTATATATTTAAAAAATAATGAGAATGATTTTTGTTGTGATTTATGTAAAATGAATGGAGAACATAATGAAAATTGTGAAAAAAATTTTATTGATAAACAATATATTTTTAAAAATTATATACCTAAAAACAATTCTTTTAATAAAAATATAAAAATGTATATTAATGAAGAAATAATTAATAATCTAATAAATAGTGATTGTAATTTTCATTTTAGAACAGGATTAAAATATAATGAAGGATTGAAATTAAATAATTTTAATAATTTATATACACTTCAAAATAAATCAAAATTATATCTTATAGAAGATGGTATAATTGATAATAATTTTATATCATTTAGAAATTCATCTAATACTATAAATTTAGATCCATTTGATCACCAAGAAAAAAAAAGAACTTTAAAATCGAATTATTCAATCTATAATAATGTAATTTGCTTAGCTGGCAGAAATGGTACACAATATTATCATTTTTTATATGATTATTTAATAAGATTATTTTTATTTAAAGAATTAAATATAGATATTTCGCATATGTTTATATATGTTAATTCAAAAACATCATATATTTCTGAATTAATAAAATTTATTGGACTTAATCCAGATAATATTATTAGTGGCGACATTCAATTTAAAAATTTATATATACCAGATTTTTATACTGGATATTATTTTGATTCATTAGAAGCATTATTATGGTTTAAAAATAACTTTATACAAAAATCTAATAAAAAAAATAAAGTTATATTAATTAAAAGAAATCACACAAGAGTATTAAAAAATTTTAACGAGTTATTGAATATTATAAAAAATTATTCAGTTGAAAAAAATTTAGAATTGTATATTCATGATGATTCAAAATTACCTTCAATTGAAGAACAATTTGTTGCTTTTTCTCAAGCAGTATTAGTTTGTGGTTCACATGGTGCTTGTTTAAATAGTATAATTGCTTGTGATGAAAATACAAAAATTATTGAATTAATGGATAATTCTTGGAATGGTTACGAATTTATGAAATTATCGTGGTTATTAAATTTAAATTATTATGGTATTTCTACACATAACTTTGTTGTTGATTGTAAAAATATTTTAAAAATTATAAATAATGAAATTTAAAGAACAATAAAAAATATTATGCAAATAAAATTTAAAATTATGAATATTATGCTTATTAACAGATGAATTAATAAAGTAATTGAAGAAGTAATTAAAATTTGTAATAAATATAATTAGTTTAAAAAAATACTATTATTTTCATATTATAATATATGAATAAATCTAAAATTATATATTATAAAAAAAAATTATTAAATCAACAAAAAATTAATATAGAACAAAGTGAACATATTATTAATGATTCATTTATAAATCAATCAATAATTGATAGTTTAATTAATATTGGTATAAAAACAAATAAATTTAAATTAGAAAAAACTATAAATATTAATAAAAAATTATTTTATTCATTTATAATTAATATTGATAATAAAAATTATATTTATTATAGAGATGATAATACAAATTATCCCAAACCAGATCATGAAATAACTAAAAGATTGATTTTAGAAGATTTTGATAGTATTATAGATAATACTAATTATGAATTAAAATTAGGTATTGCAAATCATAATTTTCGTTTATTTAATATTAATAATAAATTATATGGAATTGGAGGACAAGCATATTTAAATTCAAATTATAATGAGTTTCAAAATACAACTAATGAATCTTATTTAAATTATCATAAAAATGATAATATTTTTATTGAAGGAAATAATATGAATCATAATTTTGGTAATAAAATATATAATCCACAAATAATATGTCCATATCATGCAAATGGTTTACATTTATTTATATTTGATGATATAAATAATAATATTTATATTAAAGGTAATAATGAATTACCAATTATATCAGGTATTATGAATGGGCGTCATGATGGGTTTTATGGATTTTTTAATTGTAAAGATATTGATAAATCTAAAGGAGGTATATCTGTATTTGATTCAACTACTAGTATTTTATTTAACAGTAATGATAATAAATATTATTTGTATCAAAGAGCAAATATAGGTTTGAGTACAAGATTTATTCAATATACAACATCTACTAATTTAATAGATTGGTCAGATTTTAATCTTATTAATATTAATCCAAAAATAGATTTATTTAAAAATAATTATTACTATAATAACTTTTTTTCATTAAAGGATATTGATATTTATATAGGTTTATTACCACGTAATAAAAAAAATAGTCTACGTTATAATGATTTAGATAATAAAGAATATTTAGAATTATATTATTCAAAAGATTGTATTAATTGGAATTATATTGGAGTATTACTAGAGTTTGAATACCACAATAAATTTTTAATTCTTGGTGAACCAATAATAAAAAATAATAAATATTATTTTTATGCTTCAGATCATAAATGTAGATCAATTAATGTATATTCAATCGAAAAAAATAGATTTAGCTCTGCTTATACTATAGAAAATGATAAAATATCAAAAATAAATTTAAAACTAATTAAATTAAATGAACCGCTAATAAAAATTAATTTTAAAACATATTCCAATGGTTTTATAAAAATTCAATTATTAAATAATAATAAAGAAATAATAGATAATTTTAGTTTTAATGATTTTGATATAATAAAAGAAAATTTAGATGATTTAGATTATACAGTTTCTTGGAAAAATAATAATAATATACCAAATAATGAAATTTATATTGAAATAGAAGGAATTAATTTTGAAATATTTTTATTAAATAATTTAGTAATATTTTAATTAGTTTAAAATATATATTTTATATATATATGAATCAATCAATAATTGATAGTTTAATTAATATTGGTATAAAAACAAATAAATTTAAATTAGAAAAAACTATTAATATTAATAGATCATTAGGTTATCCATTTATAATTAATATTGAAAATAAAAATTATATTTATTATAGAGAAGATGCTACAAATTATATTAGACCAGATGATGAAGTAACTAACAGATTGATTTTAGAAGATTTTGATAATATTATATTAGATATTAATTATGAATTAAAATTAGGTAAGGCAAATCATAATTTTCGTTTATTTAATTTTAATAATAAATTATATGGAATTGGTGGTATGGGACTTTTTGATGCAAATTATAAGAATTTTAAGGATTCAACTAATGACCTATATTTAAATTATAATAAAGATGAAAGTATTTCTTTAATTGAAGATAGTAGTCTTAATAAAAATATTGGTAGTAAAATATTAAATCCTAAAGTAATATGCCCATATTATGCAAATGGTTTACATTTATTTTTGTTTAATGATATAAATAATAAAATTTATATTAAAGAAAATAATGAATTACCAATTGTATCAAGTATTATGAATGGGCGTCATGATGGTCATTGGGGATATTGTAATCATACAGATATTGAAGCATCTAAAGGAGGTATATCTTTATTTGATTCGTCAACTAGTATTTTGTTTAATTATAATGATAATAAATATTATTTGTATCAAAGAGCAAACTTAGGCTTAGGAGTAAGATTTATTCAATATACAACATCAAATAATTTAATAGATTGGTCAGATTTTAATCTTATTAATATTAATCCAAAAATAGATTTTTTTCAAAATAATTATTATTATAATAACTTTTTTTCAATAAAGGATATTGATATTTATATTGGATTATTTCCACATAGTAAAAAAAATGGTATGGGTTATTATGATATAGATAATAAAGAATATTTAGAATTATATTATTCAAAAGATTGTATTAATTGGAATTATATTGGAGTATTACTAGAGTTTGAATACCACAATAAATTTTTAATTCTTGGTGAACCAATAATAAAAAATAATAAATATTATTTTTATGCTTCAGATCATAAATGTAGATCAATTAATGTATATTCAATCGAAAAAAATAGATTTAGCTCTGCTTATACTATAGAAAATGATAAAATATCAAAAATAAATTTAAAACTAATTAAATTAAATGAACCGCTAATAAAAATTAATTTTAAAACATATTCCAATGGTTTTATAAAAATTCAATTATTAAATAATAATAAAGAAATAATAGATAATTTTAGTTTTAATGATTTTGATATAATAAAAGAAAATTTAGATGATTTAGATTATACAGTTTCTTGGAAAAATAATAATAATATACCAAATAATGAAATTTATATTGAAATAGAAGGAATTAATTTTGAAATGTTTTTATTAAATAATTTAGTAATATTTTAATTAGTTTAATATATGAAAATAATATGTTATAAATTATAAATTATGTTAGATAAATTAATAGATAATGTTAAAGATTTAGTTAATAATAAAGTTATATTAATAACAGGAGGTACTGGAACGTTTGGACATGAAATAACAAATATTTTATTAAATAATTATAGTCCTAAAAAGATAATTATTTTTTCGAGAGATGAATTTAAACAATATAATATGAAACAAATTTTTCCGGAAAATAAATATTTAAATATTAGATACTTTGTTGGAGATATTCGTGATTATGAAAGATTATTAACCGCAACTAAAAAAGTTGATTTAATATTTCATGCCGCTGCAATGAAACAAGTTGATACTATTGAATATAATCCTTTTGAAGCAATTAAAACTAATATATATGGAACTGAAAATGTAATTAAAGCTGCAATAAATAATAATGTTAAAAAAGTAATTGCAGTTAGTACTGATAAATCAGTATCACCTGTTAATTTATATGGAGCAACTAAATTATGTTTAGAAAAAATAATAATTCATGCAAATTTTATGTCTGGAGAGAATGGTACTGTATTTAGTGTCCTAAGATACGGTAATGTATTAAATAGTCGTGGTAGTGTTGTCCCTTTATTTTTAAAACAAAAAGAAAATAAATTATTTACAATTACTGATGATAAAATGACAAGGTTTACATTAACAATAAATCAAGCAATTGTTTTTGTATTAAATTGTGCATCTATTATGATAGGAGGAGAAATATTTGTACCAAAATTACCAAGTTATAATATTTTACAATTAGCAAAATGTATAGATGATAAGTGTGATATAAAAATTATTGGTAAAAGACCTGGCGAAAAGTTACATGAAGCAATGGTTTCATCTACTGAAAGTCATAAAACTATTATAAAAGATTCATTTTTAATAGTTTTACCAGAAATAAATATAAATAAAGATTATACTAATTATTATGGTACAAATTATATGGAAGAAAATAAAGAATATTCAAGTGGTAATAATGAATTAATTAATAATGATAGATTAATTCAATTAATAAATGAAATTAAAATATAAACTCTTTATCAACTTCAAATGCCCATTTAAATTTTTCTTGTAATGATTTATTAAATATTTTATCAATCGGAATTTCATGTTTTTTCATAAAAGAAACTGTTATTCGAGGATCAATATAATTAATTTTTGATGTTCCTAAAGATAAATTTTTTAATTCTTGTTTTAAATCTAATTTAGTTTTTAATTTTTTAATTTTTTCATCATATTTTTTAGGTTCTTTTGCATTTTTTTTCTTTTCTTTTAAATCCTTTATTTGATCTTTCAATTTTAATGTTTGTTCACTAAAATTTTTAGAAATATTTTTTTGATGATTACATAATAATGCTACTTTTGCATTTGCCTTATTATATCCTTCTAATAATAAATCATATTTATCATCCTTATCATAATCTTGATATTTTTTATTAATTTGATTTAATTCTTCTTGGAATAAATTACTTGCATTATATGTTCTAAATACTTTAGCTGTTAAACCATCCAAGAATGTTTTTAAATATTCATTTAAATCATTTGTTTTAATTTTATCAAATATATCATCATCTTTATTTTTATCTTTTTTTAAATCAATTAAATTTTTATATACAATTTCATCAACTGTAAATGTTCTTACATATCTAACACTATCTTTACCTAAAAAATCTAATTTTATTTGATTATTATCTAAATTTTCAATATGTTCAACTCTTAATGATACTACACCTACTGTATCTGCTTCATCATCACCTTTTTCATTGCCTACTCTTAAAGCGAAATTATCAATAAAATATAATGCAGTTGATAATTGTTTTATTTTAATATCACTATTTAATAAATTTTCATTATTTTTCATTTTAATACTTTTAATATGTTTCTTTAATCTTCTTGCTGTTTCAAATTTATCTAAATCACCTTGAGCTTTTATATCTGATTTATCAGATAACCAAACATATTTAGTTTTTCCAGTTATATTATCTTTCCAACTTGCTAACCAAATACTATTTTTTTCGTGAACAATATTTCCCCATTTACGACCATCTTCAACTTTTGGAATAATTGCGTCTTTACTTAAATTTAAAGTAATATCTTCTGGATAAATTCTTCTTTTTATTTTTCCAATATAAGGATGACAACCTCTACCTATAAATATTGATGGGGGTTCTACTAAATAATTACCAACTGGTTGTGGTTTTCCATCAACATATGCAATTTTAAATTTTTCGGTATCTTTTTCTTTAATTTGTTTAATTTTTTCTTTTTCATCTTTTGTTAGATCTTTCTTTTTTTCTCTTAATTCTAAAATATATTTATATATTAAACTAAAATCACAATTTTCTAAATCTTGTATTATATGATTCTTTCCTAATATAACTTTCCAATCTTTCCAAAAATTTTTTTTAAATTTATCACCTTTATAATATTCAGTATCTATATATCTCGAAAAAATAGTTGCATATTCTTCTTGTTCGCTACTTAAAATAACTTTTTCACCTTTATATACAATTGGTATTCCATGTGGAACATATTTTGGTGGAAACATAACTCCATTATGATGAAATGTTTCCCATTTAATATTAACTTTTCCTCCAATTAAAAAAGTATTTAGATTTAATAATTGATTATATGCATTATAAGAAGCAATATAAAAATTCTTACTCATAGTATACTTTATATAATAAAATTCATATTATTAATTTCATTAAATTATAATATTTAATTTTTTTAATTCCATTAATATTTTGAATATATTCAATTTTTTTAACAAATTGAAAATTATTATTTTCATAACATTTAATTGCAGATAAATTATCAGAATCAACTTCTAATTCATATTTTTTAATATTTTTTTTTGAAATATTAATTAAAAATTTTATTGTTTTTGTACATATACCTTGGCCTCGATATTTTTCATTTGTGTAAACCATATTTATATATCCATAATTTTTTTCTTTATAATAATATAAACGAGCCATACTAACTATTTCATTATTTTTATAACTAATAAAATAATATACTTTTGAATCAGGGCGATAATAAATAAATTCTTTTATTAAATTAAATATTTCAAAATTTGGATTTTGCCGATATTTTTTGATATTATTTTCATAAATTGAAATAAATTTATGATTATTTTTTATTAAATCAATTAAATGATATGTATCAAAAAATTTATATTTATATTTATTATTATTAAATTCTATTATTCCTTCTTTCATTATTATTATATTTATAAAAAAAAATTGATTATTAATATACTTCAACTTAGGAATATATTTAGAATATAATATATAATGATGAAAAGGAGATTCTCTGAAATTTGGGCAGGTCAACCACCTTCAAAAAAATCAAAAAATGAACAACCCGAAAATGATGATAGTGAAGATGAAGGTATGCCAGATGTTTTTAAATTATTTAAAGGGGCATCTAATCCAAATTGTTATTCAATAGATAATAATATTTATTTTAATGATGATATTAATATGGAAAATGTATGTATTCTTAATAAAGAAATTCGTAATTTACAAAATAAATTATTAATTCAATCTATTAAAATGGGTATTGAACCGGCACCAATTAAATTACATATTACAACATATGGAGGATCAATTCATGCAGCTTTTTCAGTAATTGGATGTATTAAATCAAGTAAAGTTCCGGTTCATACAATATGTGATGGTTATGTAGCTTCTGCTGGAACACTAATAAGTGTATGTGGTTCTAAAAGATATATTCACAGACATGCTAACATGTTAATTCATGAACTTCGAAGTAGTATGTGGGGTAAAATGAGTGTAATGGAAGAAGAAATGACAAATCTTAAAAAGATGATGAATAAAATAAAAGATATTTATGTAGCTCATTCCAAGCTAAAGAGAAAAGATTTAGATCATATTCTTAAAAAAGATCAAGATTGGGATGCAGAAGAATGTTTAAAAAGTGGATTAGTTGATGAAATTATAGATTAATATCTTTTTGAATTATTAATCTACATATAATTTTATATTTAAATAAATGGTAGATTCTCTTTCAATAGAATAAAATCCAATTGTTTTATTTGAATCTAAAATTTTACCATTATGAACTAAATAATAATATTTAGAAGGAATTCCTTCTTTATCATAAATTTGATCTTGTAAAAATTCAATAGTATCTAATTTATTAATTTCATATACTGTAGTTCTTTTATTTTTAATAAAAATTTGCATTTGATTTATACTATATTATACTATAAATAAAATGATTTATATATTCAATTTTTTTATTTAAATTAAATTATTTAATTTACTTGATATAAATAATGATGCAACACTTAAAAATACTCCCCAACTTATATCTTTAATTAATACACTTAAATCCCAATCTTTAAATGTTGCATAATTTGTAAATTCATATGTACCATAAATTGCCAAACCTAATAATGCTCCTTTAAGATAATTTGGCTGATCGTTTTCAAAAGAAATATAATAATATGAAATACACATTATAAGGTAAGCTAGAATTGCAGCAATTGGATATATTTTCATTGGTGATTTTTGAATTTTAGTTATAACATTACCAATTTCTTTTGAAAAGTAAATTAACCATATAAAATCTAATACAATTAATGTGATTGAAAAGATAAAAAATAATTTAAGATTCATATTATTTATATAGAAAAAAATGAATTATATATAATTAAATATATCATTATAATTATATATAATAAAATGGGTGGAAATGCATTAAAACATGTAAAATGTATTCGAATTAATAAATTTGAATATAATAATATAAAAAATGATATTTTATCAAAACTAAAAGATTTATTAAACATTAATGCTTTAAGAGATTTACCAGATAAAGAATCATTTGGTGATTTAGATTTAATATATACAAATAATTCAATAAATAATGTTTTACAATTAGTAATTTCTATTTTTAATCCAATTGAGATTGAAATAAATGGGAATGTATTATCATTTAGTTATGTATTAAATGTAAATGATTATTTTCAAATAGATTTAATTAAAGTAAAAAATTATGATATGGCTAATTTTTATATGTCATATGGAGATATTGGAAATATTCTTGGAAGAATTATAAAAAAACAAAATTTAACTTTTGGACATGAAGGTATGTGGTTAAATTATAAAAATAATAAAATAATATTATTAGATAATCCAAAAGAAATTTGTGATTTTTTAGAATTAGATTATAATAAATGGGAATATGGATTCAATGATATGTTTGATATTTTTAATTGGATTATAAATTGTAAATATTTTAATAAAAATATTTTCAATATATCAAAATTAAATAGTACCTACAGACATAGATTAATAACTAGACCAATGTTTCTAGAATTTTACAAATATATTGAAAATATTGAATTTAAAGAAAAAGAATATAAAATAATAACAGATGAAGAATATATAAATATGTTTAATAAAAATAAAGAATTAGATGAAATTAATAAATATAAAAATATAGAAAAATTATATCAAAATAAATTTTCTGGTTTAATTTTTTTAGAATATATTGATAAAAAAAAAATAAATATTTATAAAGATGAATTTATAAAGTATATTTCAAAAAATAATAATTTTGATGAATGGTTATCTACAAATGATCAAGAATATATAAATAAAACAATTAAATCATTTATAGATGTATTTAATTTTTAGAAATACTAAATATATAAATACCAATTACCATTAATATTCCTCCTATTATTTTTTCTTTTGTTGGTTTATCTTTAAAAATAAAAAATCCAATTAAAAATTGTAATAAAGGTACTAAAGCATTTTTATATGGTGATATTTCAGCAACAGAATAACTTTTATATAAATAGGATGTCATTAATCCAGTAATTATATATACAACTGCTAAACTAATATAACTATATATTTCATCATTTTTTAATTCTGTAAAAGTATTTGATGAAATAAATCCATTACATCCAAAAATAAAACATAAACTCATTGCTATTAAAAAATAAAATAAACTATTATAAAAAAATGATTCAGCGATATTACGAGTTTTAACAGTTTCACCTAATAAAAAAGAACTACCTGCTGAGAAAATTATAAGTAAAGATAATAATAATAACTTCATATATTTATTAATATATTATTTTTTGTAAAATATTAAGGTAATCTAATTGATTTATTATTTAATAAAAAAATTTTAAAATTATTTATTTAAAGATATATTTATTTAAAGATATATTTATTTAATTTATTAAATGGGTTTATGTCAATCAAATAATCTTATTACCAAAAAAAATATAAAACCTAAAATTACAATTAATAAAAAAAAAACAATTCCAAAATCATTGAAAAAAGAAGTTTGGGATAAATGGGTTGGAAAAAAATATGGAGTAACTAAATGTTTATGTTGTAATTATCAAGAAATAAGACAAATTGAATTTCATTGTGGTCATGTAATTTCAGAAAAAAATGGAGGTAAAACTAATCTTGATAATTTAAGACCAATCTGCGCTCAATGTAATCTTAGTATGGGTATAATGAATATGTTAGAATTTAAAAAAAAATATTTTACAAAATAAAAAGTAATCTTATAATTATACAATATCATCTAAATAAACTTTTGATGGACCAATATATCCACTAACTCCTAATTTTGCGTCATATATTACTATTTCTGAATCAAATTCATATGGTAATATTGTTTCAACTGATTTTTTATTTTCTATACCTTTTACAATTGATTTTTGTAATGCTAGTTTAAATTTATTTTTATATTTAAATGGTACCTTAAAAAGAAATGTATAACATGCTGGAACTGGTTCATAAAAAATACAAGATTTTGGAATAGTTTTAAAATAAACTTTATCTAAATTAAAATTTTCATATTTAAAAGATTTTGATAGAAAATAACGTCCAGAGATTTTAAAAATATTAATTGCATTTTCATATTCTGTTATATAGTCTAATCCTTTTAATAATTGTTTACATTCTGCAACTCCTTTTAATGGACTTTCATTTGCAAACTTAGATTGTTCTTCATCATTACTTATATCGATATATTGATCAACAATATCATTCAATATTTCTTTATATTCTTCTGGTAATTTAGTTGCATCTATTAAAATTATTGCACAATCAGGTATTTTATATCTAATAATATTTATATTTTTTATTGTTTGTTGTAATCTTTCTTTAGAACAAAATCCAGATCTTTTATCAGTATATGATAGTGGTTTATCACTAGTAACTATAGAAGATGATAGTAATATAATATTTTTAACTGATAAATTATCAATCTTTTTATATTTATTTATGCTAAATAAATTATTATAAAAATCTGGAACTTTTAAATTTAAATTAATATTATTATCTCTTTCACTATCACTTTGATGAGCAATAATATAATCTAACATTTTAAAAAATATTTGTTCTAATTTATCATTCCTAATAATAATATTATTTTCTAAAAATTCATTATGTTTATCAATATCATGTTCATTTTCATAAACTTTAAAATAATATTCTTTATTTGGCATTCTTTCTCCAACTGCACCAATTGCATTATAAATAATTGGTAATCCGGCTTTTAAAAATTTAGATAATGAATAACAATAAGTTTCTCCCCATTTATTTAATAATGTTAAACAATGAATATTATATTTTGGTAAAAAACTAAAAAATTCATCTTCATTATAATGTGGTATATTAACATCAACAATTTTAAATTTTATATTATAATTTTTATAAGTTGATATTTTATTCATAAGATGAGTAATTAATTCTTTTCCTTTATAATTACTAAATGGATGTAATACCCCAATATTTATTACATTGTCTATTATTTTGGGAATGTATAAATCACTATCTAAATTCTCATAGTCTATATGAGGACACATTATAAAATTATTATTTGGAAATTTTTTTGAATAATTATTAAATGTAAATTGAGAAGGATGAATTATTAATTCAGCACATTTAAATAAATTTTTAACATTTTCTTCTATTATTAAATCATTATATAAATAACCATTTTCTGGATTTCTTATACTTCTTAAATAATAATAATCATGAATTGTAATAATTACACGACAATCATATTTTTTCTTTAATTCTACTATTATATCAAATGTGATATCTTCGTGTAAATGTTGAATAAATAAAATATCATTTTTATGAAATTCATATTTTTGTAAAATATCATTTCTTGTAATTTGTGTTATTATATCAGGAAATGAAATCATAATTTCATTAATATATTTAAAAGATCCACCCGAACTAACTCCACCAATTATATAAATATGTGATGATAATTTATCTGATAATGAATATTTATATATTGATTGAATATTTATAAATCTATTTATATTTTCAATTGTTAATTCATTTTCAAAATCTAATAGAAAATGTTGTATTCTTACTGGTGCTAACATAGCAAACTTAATATGCCAATATTTTTGTTGTGTACAATTATATTGGGATTTATAATGTAAATTTGCGAGTACAATAACTTCAGCATCTGGATTAAAAAAATATTTATTAAAACTTGTATATTTACCATATGATAAAATAACTTTTTTGGCATGATATAATACACAAATATATTCATTAATATCTTTAAAAGATTTTGAATTTATAATTTTGATATTATTTTGTAATAATATTTTAATTATATTTTCATGTGGATATTTTATAGAATGTTGTAACTCTAATTCATGAGTTTCTTTGTCTGTTTTAATAAACATAATAGTATCATATAATTTATAATTATCTTTATATTTAGTATAAATTTCTTTTATTTTAAATAATAATTGATTACAATTTAATGAAAAAAAATTATTAATATTTGAATTATTATCAAATTGTAACTGTAAATTATTTGAATGACATTTGTAAGTATCAGATCTATTAGTATGTATAAAATGATGATTTCTTCTCATAACTATTTTATTACAATTATATAAAGTATTACTTTGAATTATTATTATTTTTTCTTTTTTAATAAATAATTCAATTAATTCCAAAAAATATGGTATTCTATCAACTATAAATTGACTAATTCCGACATTATATTTTTCATATTTATTTTTTTTATAATATTCTAAAAATGATATAAATTCAGATAAAGCATGTTCTGGATTTATTAATGATATAACAATCATAATAATTGTATCATTAATATTATTATTATTTAAATTATCATCATTATTTGAAATTATATACGATAATCTATTAAAAGTTAAACTTATTTCAATTAATTTATTAATAAACACTGATTCTTCTCCTATAATAGGACCATCCGGTGTATTATAAAAATTATATTCATAATTTATTTTATTTAAAACAAATATATTCTTAAATAAATCAAGATAATATGTTCCCATTTCGTTTGAAGGTTCAATTGAAGATTGTTCTCCCCATTCATTCCAAGAGTTAATTAACATAATTCTATCAATATTATTTTTTGATTCTCTATATGTTTCATATGTTTTATTAATTATTTCAATATGACTATAAAAGTTATTATTAATTATATTCCAAGAATATTTTAATTTATTTGGTTTATAATATTTTGATCTATTATCAAAATTAAATAATAATGTTTTAATATTATTATTATTATCATTATCATTTAAAAATAAATTGTAATCTATTTTAGTTTGATTATTAATTAATGTTTTATATTTTGATTGATTTAAATTTAAATTAAAATCATAATTTTTAAAATTTTTATACGTGCGATTTATAGAATTTAATACTAAATTACACCCATCAAAATCATTTTCAATACATTTTTTATTAATTACTTTATTAAATAATTCTAATTTATCATTTTCAATATTCCATGGTTGATGAATAAAAAAAACTGGTTTATTATCTATCTTTAAATAATTTGAATGCTTAAAATATGTAATTAAATTATCTATATTTTTAATAAATTCAGTAAGATTATACTTATTTTCAATGATATTATCATTTAAATTAGAATATGCTGTATTTTTATTCCATGATTCATTTGCCCATATAAAAAATACTTTACGATTCATCATATTTATATCATCTGAAAAAAATTTATTAATTACATTTTCCATTATCATATCATTGTAATTAATTGTATTTTTTGAAAACCAATAATAATAAATTGCAAATCCTTTAATATTATGTTCTGCAATTAATTCAATTTGTTTTTGTATTATTTTTTCATTTTTTAATAAATTATAATCAAATATATTTTCAATTTCTAATAATTTATTTGAAGGAGTAACTTGATTTATTTTTGTATTATTAATGAATAGATTTAAATTATGAATATCAGTATAATCTTTATAAAAACAAATATCATTTTCTTCAAATGAATGAAATTGTGGTAAATAAATACAATATGCTTGGACATCATATACATTATTAGTTTGTTGATTTTTAAATATATTATTAAATAAATTTTTATATAAATATGGTATTTCATTATTATAATTTCCATCAACAATAGAAGTTATTCCTTGATTTAAAATTATAAAATCTATCATTTCATAAAATTTAATTTCTAATATTTTATCATTAATATTAATTTCGTTTTCATTATTAAAAACTTTAAAATAATGATTTTTTTTAGGTATTCTTTCTTGAAATGAACCAATATTATTATAAATTATTGGTAATCCTGATTTTAAAAATTTTGTTAATGAATAACAATAAGTTTCTCCCCATTTATTTAATAAAGTTAGACCATGAATATTATATTTATTTATATATTCAAAAAATTCATTATCAGAATACTTTGGAATATTAATACCAGTGATTATAAATTTTATTACATACCCGTTAACATTTTTTATCATATTAGATAAATATGATATTAATTCTCTCCCTTTACAATCATTAAATTCATGAAATACACCAATATTAATTATATTATCATTTATTATTGGTATATTTAATTTTGATTCAATAATTGGTATATCTATTGGTGGACTAATAATAAAATTATGATTTGAAAAATATTTTGAAAAAATATCATAAGTAAATTTAGATGGATGTATAATTAATTCTGCTATATTAAATAAATCTAATTTTTCTTTTGAAATAATAATATTATCATTTAAATATGAATTATTTATATTATTATAATTATTTAATTTAATATTTTCATTTAAATCTAGATTATCATTTAATAAATAAAAATCATGAATACTTATAATTATTCTGCAATTAAATTTATTTTTTATATCTAATAATGAAGAAAATGTAATATCTTTATACAAATGTTGAACTAATAATATATCATATTTTGTAAAATTTATTTCTTGTAAAAAACTAAGATAATGAATTTCTTTTACATTTTTAAAATTTTGTTTAATATCATTAATATATTTTATATAACCACCAAATTCAAGTCCTCCAATAATATATATATTATTTTCTATATTATTTTGATATATTTCTTTATATAAATTTAATAATTCTATTTGACGATCTATTAATTTTGATGATAAATTATCTTCTTCTTTTAAATCATCTTCTTCTTTTAAATCATCTTCTTCTTTTAATTTTGGTACTGCTATTAAATTATCTTTTTTTTTTGATATTACTTTTAAATTATCTTCTTTTAATTTTAGTATTACTTTTAAATTGTCTTCTTCTTTTTTTAAATTATCTTTTTCTTCTATTAAATTATCTTTATTTAATTTTTTATTTTCATTTAATTTTTGAATTAATGATAATTTATATAAATTCTTATTATTTGGTTTTTTTCGATTATTTAATTGATTATTTGGTATTGTTTTATTATTTGATATTATTTTTGTTTTATTATTTAGTATTATTTTTGTTTTATTATTTGGTTGATTATTTGGGATTATTTTTGGTTGAATATTTAATTGAACATTCGGTTGATTATTTGGTTGATTATCTGGTTGAACATTCGGTTGATTATTTGGTTGATTATCTTGTTGATTATCTGATTGAACATTCGGTTGATTATTTGGTTGATCATCTGGGTGATTATCTAGTTGATTATTTATTTGATTATCTAGTTGAACATCTGGTTGATTATTTGGTAATAATTCATCTTTTAATAAATTATATACAAAATTAATTTTATAATTCATATCAGTTAGTTCATCTGAGTATTCAAATTTATCTAAGGATTCATATGCATCTTCATCTTCATGAATCATATTATAAAAATCATTATTTTCACTTACACCAGCATTTAATATATTAGTTTCATTTACATCAGTCTCTATATTTGTATTTTCATTATCTATAATATTTTTATTATTAAATAAGTTATATATTTTATTTATTAGATAGTATTTTTTATGATTTATTAAATTATTTCTATTCATGTAATAAAAAAATAAATATTAATTTTAATATATACGAATTATAAATTCCAAACTAAATATTTTTAATATCATTTAATATCTTTCCATTTTTTTACATACAAAAAAAATTTCATTATCTAATTTAGATAGTTTTTCTTTATAATAAGCTTTTTTATTATATTTAAAATTACAATAAATATCTTTTTTATCTTGTTTTTTATAAATTAAATTTATTTGATGTATTATATCATCAAATATATATCTAATTCTAAATTCATTTGATAAATTATATAAAAATAATAAAATATTACTTTCTGAAATAATAAAATTATATAATATATATTTTTCTTTTTTTTCAAAGTTTATAATTCTACAATCATATTCTATAATCATATTGTCTAAATCGTATAAATCAGTATCAATTAAAGATGATATTTGAATATTATATTTAATCATAATTAATAATATATATTTAACTATTTATATAAACTAAATTACTGACAATTTCTTATCAATTATTTTATCAAGTCCTTTTTCATCTCTATATAAAAATCTTTCTATTTTATCTATTTTATCTTTTAATATTTTATTTTCTTCTCTTAAATCTATCATTATCATTTGTGAATGCTCAAATAATTTGGAAGATCCTTTTATTGCTTTTTTTAATTCAACTATTTCATCGAAAGAATAATTAACAAAATTACTTAATATATATCTAATTGAAATATTAATTGCTTCTAATATTATTAAATCATGAATAATATCATATGATAAATCTAAATTAGGTTGTAATTGAATATATTGTTCATGATTTTTTGGAAAAATAAATTTAATGTTATCAATATTTTTTGAATTCATTTCAAAATATTTTTGTTCATCTTCTAAAAATTTAATTTTTATAAACGATGTTGTAAAATAATAATTATTATTTTGATAATTTATTTTAATAATTGAATCATTATAATCTGATCCATCATTACAATAAATTATATTATCAAATTTATAATCAAAAACTTCTTCATCATCCATTGCATCATACAATTCATTTATATATTCATATGTATTCATCTTTTTATAAATAAATCATATCCATAACTAATAAAAATTTAATCAATTTTTTATTAGCTAAATTTTTATTTTAATTTTATTTGATTCTTTAGGTAAAATAATATTTTCCTTATATTTTAAACCATATTTTAATAATATTTCAGTAGATGGAATTATAACACTATGCTCTAAATTAAAATTAAATGGATTAAATAATTTTGAATTAATATAACCGCCATTTATATTTTCATCCTTAAAATTTAAATCAAAATTTAAATCATTATTATAATAAATAATAGATGGATTAAAATTACCATATATATTACTTTCTAAAATTGTCTTATATCTTTTATCTAAAAAATTACTAGAAATTTCTTTTTTTGCAACCTGAGGACAGTTTAATATTGCTAAAGTATATGCTGTACAATTTTCAACATTAATATATGTTTCAGTATGATAATTTTCAACTAGTGGATATTTAAAAGTATACCATTTTTCATTTTCTATTTCTGCTTTGTCAATTATTTGCCATAATGATTTATCACGATTATAATGATGTACGTCAAACCATCCTAATTCATTATTGTGGGTAAATAATTTAATACCAACAACTATTGGTTTCATTTCATAACTAAACAAATCAAATTTTTGAATCATTCTATCAATAGTTAATGAAATTCTAATTTTCATATCTGTATAATTATTAATCTTTGTTTTAATTAGTAAATATTTAGAGAAATTTTTTTCTAATGGTAAGTTTTTTGCAACTAAATCTAATTCATTCATTTTAATTTATTTAATTTATTTTTAAATTATAATATTTATATATTCAATTTTTTATTTTATATATTTAATATATGAGCTTATTTGATGAAATTGTAAGTCTATCTTTAATACCAATATTAGGATTACCATATATTAATTTTTTATTTGCATATGATAAAAGATGGTTATATATTATAATATCTGGAATAATTTCAAATGGTATTCATTATTTAATAAAAAAAATATCATTAAATTATAAATATAATTTTTTATTTAGACCAAAAGGTGCATATAACTGTGATTTATTATCAAGAAATGGTGATCAATCAGGAAAACCAGGATTTCCATCAGGACATGTAACATCAATAGTTACATTTTTTACAGGAATATCATTATTATTTCCAGAATATAGAAAATATTCAATTCCAATAGGTATAGTTTATACTTTATTAATGACAATATCTAGAATAAATAAAAAATGTCATTCTATTTCACAAACTATCGCTGGATCACTATTAGGATTAACTGTTCCAACTATAATTTATTTATTCATTAAAAAATAATATATATTCTAATTTATAAATGTTATTTATTATAGTAATTATTACAATAATATTTTTATCATTATACTATTTTAATATGATAAAAATAACTGAAAAATTTGATTGTCCTTGTAAATCTTGTAATGCTGTTAGAGGAGGAATAGAAAAATTTACACAAAATATTTCAAATGGTTGCACTAAATGTGGTATTAATAAACAATCAACATATGGAATGAATAGATTTATGACAAATGAATTAGGTTTAGGAAAATGGGCAGGATATATTAATGGTTTAAAAGATAGTTTAATTAATGTATTTTATAGTGGATATAATAGAAAATGTCCAATGACTGGTAAAATTAATTAATCCATTGAATCAATTGTATTGTCACTATTTTCACTATTTGACTCATTATCTTCATTATCTGATATATCATTTAATAATATTTCTTTAGATTCTTTTATTTTTTTATCTATTAATTCTTTTGTTACATTAATTAAATTATTTCTAAATTTAATTCTGTCTTCAATCGGTTTCATACCTTCATCTAGGATTCCAGCAAATCTATTCATTCCTGGATAATTAAAATCATTATCATTATTAGTAAATTCATCATAATTTTTATTTGGATTTAATAGTTTTACATTACAATTACTAAATATTAATGGAAACCAAACATGTAATCTAATAGTTAATACTTCTTTTGCATGTAATAAATCATACTGTCTTTGGACTGCTCTTTTAATATATCTCGGTATATCTTGATAATCTGAAATTATTTGAGTAATTTCTTCGGTATTATTATCCAATAAATATTTTTCTTTTATTTTTTTTAAAGGTACATCTACTAATATTTTTTTATTTTTATAATCAGTATTTATTTTAAATCCTAAATTAGAATCATTTAAATCTAAGCACGACGTTAAGCATCCTGAAAAGTATGCGTCTATTCCGATATTCTTTAATTCATTCATTGTAGTTAAATCTCTACATCCAATTGGTGAATTATTTTTTAAATGATTTATTGCTTCTTTTGTTAATAATCTTTTTTCTGAAATATGCATTGAAACATATATTGGTATTACAAAATCTGGTAATGGAAAATCAAATTTATCATTTTCAATACTTTCATCATCAGAATCATCTTTCATTATTGGATGCATCCACCAACCATTACAAATTGTAATTACTTTTTTATAATCATTCGGTAATTCAGCTTCACTCATTCCATCTCGATTTAACCATATTATACCAGTATTACAAATACTATTAGTTTGTAATGCAATATCTATAAATGAAGAAAAACTATCATATGGTTTTCCAAACCAATTCCACCAAATATACATAGCTGCAGCAGATTGATAACTATCTCCAAGATTTTCAGATTGATCATATTTCATAATACCAATATAAACATTTTTTGGAATATATTCTTTTTCTTCAAATGATTTTATTGATAAATCTTTTTCAACCAATTTATTTTTACAATAATAATAATTATCTTTTATTCTAGCTTTTTCATCTAAATCATATAATTTATCTTTTAATAATTGTTTACCAATAAATAATCCGATACCAAAATTTTTTGTTTTAGTACATATAGTTAATAGATCATCTTTAAATTCATAATTATATATTTGTGGTTCTGTTATAAATGGAATTGTTTCATTCATTTCTATATCTAACCCTTGAATACCAACCTCAAAAGCTTCATTATATTTATTTTTATCCATATAATATTGCATTAAATAGTAAATCGGCTCTAACATGTAAGGATACATATCAAAAGATTTTAAAAAAGATTGTCTTACTTCTTCTTCTGGTTTATCTAATTCTGATAATGATATTCCAATTTTTAATCTTGCTTGATATTCTTCATCTTCATTATTTTGATATACTAATCTTTTAGATAACCATTTGATTGCATCTTCCCATTTTTTGATATCAAAGTAACTTTGTCCTAAATAATATAATGTTCTTGAATTATTTTTATGTAAATTATTAAATATATCTTTTTCTTCGGTTAATTCAAGTTTTGTTCTTTCAAATATCTCTTTTTTTAAATCACTCATTAATAATTTAATATCTCTTTCAAATTTATCACTTTTACATCCACCATCACCAACATCTTCTACATATAATTCATCACCTAAATCACACGGACCGTCGCTAGAGGATCCACCGTCGCTTGATGATCCACTATCGCTTGAGACTCCATCATCCACATCATCCCAATATTCATGTGTCGATCCAATACATTTCCAATTTTTAGATAAATTAATTAATTTTGGTACATAATATATATACGATTCATTTTTAATCATTACGTTATAACCTGATGCATTTAAACTTTTTTTTTCAAAACTATCACTTACAATTAATTTTTGATCTGCATCTAATAATAATCCATATGTTTTTTCTAAATTCCATTTTAAATCTTTACAAAATTTTACTGCTTCATTAAAAGATAAAGATCTATTATGACCAAAATTTTGCCATTCATGTTGACAAATTCTAGTTGGTTTTTTAATATTTTTAAAATATTTTTTAACAATATTAACAGTATTATCAGTTGATCCGGTATCACAAACTAAAATTCCATCAACAAAATCTTCAACTGATTCTAAAGCTCTTTCAATAATTTTAGATTCATTTTTTATCATAGTTATTAAAATTATCTTTATTTTATCATTTTTATTATTTTTATTATTTTTTGGCATTATATAAAATTAATATATTATTTTGTTTAAATCTAAACTTAATAAAATAATATTTTTATGACATATTCATATCATTTGAACTTGGTGATTGATCATTTATATTTAAATTAAATGGAATTAATATATTCGAAAGATATGAATATAATTTTGATTGAATTTCCTTAAGTTGAAAATCATCCGGAATTTCAATATTATCAAGATGAATATTTATTAATCTATCAATTGTAATAGGTTTAGTTGGTTTTTTTGAAATAATAATTCCGTAGAATAATTTTCCGGCATTTACTGGATTAGTTGTAATGTAAGAACAAGCCTTTAGAAATAAGTTAATATTATTTTCTGACATAGTTCCTCTATCCCACTTGATATATATAAGAAAAATTATATTATTATTTTCAAATAGGAAATCTGAATATCCTGCATTTGACGAATATATTGATTTAATTTGATTATTATTTAATATATTTCCTTTAATATATTCAAGAACTTTTAAAATTTCAGTATTAATGAATTTTGACATTTAATAAACTTTTATAAAATATTAATAATTATTATAAATTAATTTTATCAATTTTTATTTGTAATATTGAAATAATTCTTTAGGATGTAGTTTACTAGCACAGCCTGCAGCATTTCTATGACCTCCTCCTCCAAATAATCTACATATTCTACTAACATCACACTTTGAATCTTTACTTCTTAATGAATAATAATATTGTTCATCTTCATGATTATATCTCCACATGATTGCAAAATCTGCATCTGTATTTTCAACTGCATAATTTCCTAATTCACTTGCAATATCAGAATAACAATTAAATATAGCAACCTTTAATTCATTATAATTTTCTAATTTAATTTTATATAATTTTAAATTTCGAATCATTAATTTTATTTTATTCATTTTACTTTGATCAAATAATGTTCCAATTTCTAAATAATATTCAAATTTTTTATTATTATCTAATAATTCATTATATAATTTTAATTTATTATCAATTCTTTTATTAAATGATTCTTCTTCATCTAAATTCATAATAATATAGAATCCTTCACAAAATTCTCGAGATTTTTCAATTTGCCAATTCCATAAATCACGATCTTGAATACAAGCTAAAAAATAAGGAATATCTCCTCCAAAAAAGAATTCCCATGCCAATCCAACTCCAGATTTATGCATATCAAAATATGCATAATCAATATCTTTGAGAGATTCTTGATTTGTTATATGATGATCTAAAATTAAAAGATTATTTGCTTTTTGTTTAATTTCTTTAAAATCATTTGTTACAATATCTACCATTAATACATTTTTACCAATATATAATTCTGGTTCTATTGGATCTGCATTAATTCTTTTTGGTATTAATTTAATATTTTTATTATAATGATATGCTACCCACGCAGCGCTAAAACCATCTTGGCACGGATCATGATAGATTACAGTATCAATTAAATTTTTTAAATTTTTAAATTTGTCCATTCTAATTATCATATAAAATAAATTTAGTTATAAAATATTATATTCAATTTTTATAAATTAACTTAATTCAAATTCTAATAATTTATCTTTTACTAAATCAATATCATTTAACATATATCTTTTAGTATTATGTACCATTTTTATTAATTTATTAATTTTATCATCTTCGGCTTTTATTTCATATTCCATATAATCTAATTTTAATTTTTCATAATTATATTCATCAAAAAAATCTAATGTTTCATCATCGTCACCTGATATGAATTCCCATATAAAATCTAATGTGTTATTTAATTCAATATGATTTGCAAGATTATATATAACCATATTTATAATTGATTTTATGTATTTATCATTTTTATCTTTAAGATCATTTTCTATTTTATTATAAAATTCTAATACATCTTTATTTATAATAAAACTATTTTTTGAGATTGCTACTACTTTAACACTTTTTAAGCATTGTGCTCTTGATAAAGCTGTATATGCTTGACCAGCTGCAAATATCTTTTGACCAATATCAATTTCAATTGCATCTAATGTCATACCTTGACTACGATGTATACTCAATGCATATGCTAATTTTAATGGTATATATTGAACAACTAAAGTTTCATCTTCAATATTAGTTGTTTTATAGTATTGAATATCTATTTTAGATCCATTCACACGTTTTATTATAACTTTATTTTTATTTAATGATATAATAACACCACGTGTACCATTTACAATACCCGCATCTTGATCAATATTTGCTAAAACAACAACTTGAGCACCTACACATAATTCAACAAATTCAGGTAATTCTAATGATTTAATCCATTTTTCAGATTTTTCTTTATTCTTTTTACTACATGCAGGTAATTTTGTTTCATATTTAATCATTTCAGCTCCAGATTTTATTAATTTATCATATTCTTCTTTATTAATTCTATCAACATCTACATTACGAGGATATAGTTTAGTTGGTTTAACATCGCCAAATTCTGTATCTTTTAATGATGATAGTGTTTGATAATTTTTTTCTGAACAGATACCGTACCTAAAATTTGATAACATTTTTTGAAATTTTGTGTCACCATCTTGACGAATTAATTTGTGTAAATAGATTGTTTCCATATTAAGTTGTTTCCATATATCAGATAAAAAGCAATATTCACCATTAATTGGTTCAAGTTGACAAAAATCACCTGTTAATACTAATTGTAATCCACCAAATGGTTTTGAATTTTTTCGAAGTAAAGATAAGTATTTTGATATTTTTTGAAATAATTCTTTATCTAACATAGATATTTCATCAATTATTAATACATCTAATTCTCGTAATTTATCTGCAACATGCTTTAATTTATATCTAACAAATTCAAATATTTCTTGTGGCGAGTCTTTACCTAAACCAATACCTAAATATGAATGTAATGTTTTACCAGAAATTAAAAATGCAGCTGTTCCAGTTGTTGCTGTTACACCAAATTTCTTATTTTCCTGTTCACAAAATTTAATAATTTCTTTTAAAGTTACAGATTTACCAGTACCAGCTGGCCCAGTTAAAAATATAGATTTTTTTTCTCTAAAACTATCAATAGCTTCTTGTTGTTGTGTATTTAATTTTATAATCTTAGGTTCTACTATAACTTCTTGTTCTGATTCTTTTATTAAATTTACTGTTTCTATATTATTAAATTTATCTAAAATATGTTTTAATTTAGGAGGTACCTTCTTGTTATATTTAATATAATAATTATTTATATCTTCAATTGATATACCAATTGTATCTGATAATTGCTGATCATTGTATTTCATATATTTTTGATAATAACTACCAATATGATATAACATACTTTTTATTGCACTAATAGATCTCTTATGTTTTAATACTAATTCATTAGATACTTCATTAATATTTTTATTTTTTATAAATTCTATTAATTCTTTAATTTCTATTTTTGTCCAAGCTTTACCATGATTAATTAGATTATTTAAATTACTTTGGTCTTCTACTTCTTCTTTAGATAAAATATCAGCTTCGACATATTCACTATTAAATACTTCTTCCGCTTCCTTTTTTGTTTTATAAGATTTATAATGAGCATGACTATATTTAAAAACTTGTTTTGAACATTCTTTCCATGTATCATATACACCTGGCACTCTACCTTTAATTACAACATAGTATTTATTATTATCTTTTTCTAAATATTCATTAATTTTTATTACCGGAATATTTACAATTTTAGATACTTCATTAATATTAATTTTCTTATCATTAATATAATGTTCTGCAATATTATATAATTTTCCACGTATACTACCAATAGTTCTTTTATGATTTAGAGCTATTATTTCTAATTCAATATTAGTTTTTATCTCGATTAAAAGAACATTTATCTCTTCTTCAGACCATTTCATTCCTAAATTTTCGGTAGCTGGATTATTTTTAAGTTCTTGAATATGACGGTACATAATTTTAAAAATATAAATAAAATCTTTATAAATGAATTTAAATCAATTTTTATCAAAAAATTGAATTAAAAAAATATTTAAGAAGAGTTAGGATTATATATACTATAAGAATGACATCCGAAACAATGAATGATAATTTTTATGAAAATATTAATGAAATAATTCCAATAAAACCTTCTTATTTATTAAGTGGATTTAATAAACCAAATCCAAGAATTAATGAAATTTCTAGAGAACAATATTCAATTGAATATAACGATAAATATCAATTAAATAAAAATATACAAAAAGCAATTAATACAAAAAAAGAAATAGAAGATGAAATAAAAAAAAATAATCAATCTATTGATATATTAAATGAATTAAATGTTATTAAAAAAAACTTATATGATTATGATAAAGATATTAATAATAGTAAAAAAGAAATAGAAACTCTTAAAATTAATTTAAATTCTATTGAATTAGAATTACTAAATAATAAAGAATCAATTATAAATTTATTAGATAATGAAGAATATAAAAGTATCAAAAAAAGTTATGATGATGCTAAAATTGATTATGAAAATTGTATAATTCCTACAATTTTAGATACATCTAATAAAAAAATGTCAAAATCAGATATTAAAAAATATAATGAAGAAAGAGAAAAAGTACTTTTGAAAAAAAATCAATTAAGTAATAATTTAAGAAATAGAGAAATTAATTTGCAAAATGTAGAACAATCTCAAAATAAAAAATTAAAAGAAATTGAAGTTGATAAAATTAATTTACAAAATAAAATACAAGAAAAAGAAATCGAATTTAATAAAAAAATAGAAAATATTGTATTATTAAAAAATCAACATAAAAAGTATCAAATTTTACTTGCAAAATTAGATATATGTGATACGAATATTGAAAAAGCAATTAATGATAAGAATGAATATGAACTTAAAGGAATGTCAATTATAACAAAAAAAAATATTATTGCTTCTGGTTATAATAGGACAGTTATTAATATTACAGATTATGATAATAATGGAAAAATAACAAATAAATTTTGTAATAAAAATTTAATGAATAAAGAATTAAAAGAACTAGAAGCAAATCCACCAATGAAAGAATATATTGAAAATAGTAAAATATTAAATAATAATAAATGGGTTGATATTGATTATCATTTACTCAATCAAATGAAACAAAATATATATAATAAATATAATTATGATTATAATGATGAAAATAATATTGTAAAGTCAACATACACAATGGATGAGTATATTAAGTCATTATAAGGTTTATTTATATTAAAAAAAATTGAAATTTTATTTATATTTGATATCTATTCAAATTTGATAATAACTACCATGAGTGTCTTTAAGATTACAAATGATGTTTTTTTGGGCGAGGGGTCAACCCTTTCCCGGTCCCTTACGGGGCCGCCGAGCTGCAAGCCTGCAGCATTCGGCCCAGGCATACGTCGCCCCACGACTGTGCCACCCGCGCCCGCTTCCCGTGCGCACCCAGTCACTCGCCCGAGTGAGCTGGTCCCGTCCTGCGCGGACGATGAGGAGGGTCGCCCCTTCGAAGAAGAGGATGGTGACTACCACTACCCCTCTGACGATGATGAGGAGCCGATTCCTCAGGTCGTTTGCCGCCCGCCGGTCATCCAAGCTGTCGAGTCCGAACTCCAGCTTGCGAAGAAGGCCTATTCCAAGGCTCTCAGCGAGCAGGAGGAATGCCTTGCCTCCCTCAATGCCGGCTTGGAAGAGGAAGCCGAAAATCTCCGGCAGTTTCCGGAGTGCATCAAGCAGCTGCTCGCAGTGATTCCTGCTCTCAACGACTACCACGAGCGTCTCAACACGCTCAACGCTGCTTTTGCAGCGGGTGCCGAGGTGGGCAAGAACAAGGGCCAGGTATGTGAGGAACTTGCGGCCGCCGCTGTTCCTGAGCAGACAAGTGCCTTTCAAGTGGCCTTGGCCAACAGGCAAGCTGCCTACGCTGCTCTGGCTGCATACACGAATGTTCGCTACACGAATTGGCCTGATTGGGGTAAGCGTGAGCGTGAGCGTAAGCGTGTAGAGGCCATCAACACACAGGCTCGAGATGCACTCGGTGCTGAGATCACTCGCACCAGGGCCATATGCGATGCAGCCAGGGCCGAACTCGACACGGCTATGCAGCTTGCAAGGCCTAACAGCCGTGAGCTCCAGTTCAACATTGGTGAGCTGACTGCACGGAAGGAGATGCTTGAGACCGAGCTGCTCCTGTTCGCCGAGTCGCTCATGCCGGTGTTCATCAAAGCCGACCACTTACTCCAGTCTGAGAGGTCAACAATGAATCTCTTTCTCCGACTCCAAGCAGCCGAGAAGAAGGAGAAGTTCGGCGGCATGGTCGCTCTCTGCATGGATCGCACCCGGATCGAGTACGACGAGAATGGAGATCTTCCCGGAGAAACAGTTGAAGCATCATCTGCTTCTAGCATGATCGACCTTGTTTCGATCGATCCAGATATCTCGAGTCTCGCGCACGTTTGCCAGCTCAGGATGCACCACCAGGTGCTGGACCGACTCTACCCGGACTCGAACATCATCTCCCTGCTCACACAGCTGGATGTGATGATCCGACCGGTCAATACCACCGAGGTTGAGTCTCGCGCCCGCCCCAAGCCAATCGCCTACGGTGCTGATGCTCGCCCTGTCTTCATGGGAAAGTTCACCGCCAATGGATCCACGGGATCTGAGTCTGCAGAGAGCAGCAACCCGTGCAAGTTTGGGATTCAGTGCAACAACCCGTTTTGCCGCTACTCCCATCCTCCTGGCTGGGAGGAGGAACTCGCCAAGGCGGCCGAGAAGAAGGCTGAAGCTCAGGCCGATCATTCCCCGGAGGACAAGCGCCCAGTCATCCACTGCGGTGCCGGCAGAATGTCACGCGAAGACAAGGCTAAGGACAAGACCTCTCTTTACGTTGCAGCAGTCACCGGCGCCACAACCTCTCGTGCATTTCACTCGATTGAGGTAGATGGTGTTTCTTTCTCTACGGGACCTTTCGCCGGTCGCTCCATTGCGCGGGGGACATGCATGGTCAAGGTGATCGAACTCCCTGGCGGTACTCGCATCAAGGCCATGCTCGTCAACGGCGAGCACACGGAAATCTACACCAAGCAAGGCGTCAAGCCTGAGGTCGATCAGATTCTCCTTGTTGAGGCAGGTACGCCTCGCTGTGTGATGAACAGCCACGACCTCCAGGCCATCGAGACCAAGCTGACTACGCTGACGGTTGAGATCGACCCGAAGTTCTTTGCCAAGACCATCCAGGGCGAGCTTGATGACGAATTCTTTGAGGATGCGGTAGAAATCGCTCCCAAGACAGTATCGTCGTCGCCCGCATCTCGGATCGTTTTCCAATCTCTCCCCGACGACATGCTCCCCCCGATGGAGGACGAGTACGAAGAGGAAGATGAGGCACCCGAAGCACCCGTTCTCACTGTAGCAGCATTGCCTGCAGCAGTCGAGGCACCCGTTCTCACTGTAGCAGCATTGCCTGCAGCAGTCGAAGCGCCCGTTCTCACTGTAGCAGCATTGCCTGCAGCAGTCGAAGCACCCGAGTCTGACGCAGAAGACAGCGAAGACGAGGGTATCTCTGCTCTGGCACCGACCGGCAAGAAGCCTGTCAAGAAGGGCAAGAAGGGTGGCAAGGGTGGCAAGAAAGGTGGCAAGAAAGGTGGCAAGAAGGGCGGCCCCTAGTTCGCACCAACTAAAAGGTGACATAGGAATACAAATTCCAAGCGATAAATCTGAACTTAGGGGTAAATCACGTTGTACCCCAAAACTATTGAACCGGACAGTAGTATAAATCTCCAACCCTCGCGAAAGCGTAAAAAAGTTTAGAAGAATTGCTTTCCTCCTTAACTGGGGGTATGTAGATGATTTAGAGGACGCTCTATTTCATCTCAATCAAAGGAGGACGCTCCAAAAAAACACAAATTAATCTTAATTTGTATTTTTTAAATTTTATTTATATTATAAAAAAAAATTGAAAATAATTTTATAATTATGCTCTATTAGAGTTAATTACACGTAGGCAGTTTATGATGGAAACGCTCCATATACTCTGACTAACCTATCTAGCGATTTAATGACTTATAAAGTCATTACTTCGGTAGGGTAGGACCCGAGAACAAATCTCGTTAAAATAGGGCTGTTGCTAAGAATCTCTGTAAGAGGTACTTAAGATAGTCGTTTCTCGCCTGAGTAGGTTTTCCGGACAGCATCCGTGTTAACCGTGGGGGGCAGTTGCAGCATTGTCGTGTGTACAACCCTAAAAAGTGACACGATATTCAACGATCCTTTAATGGATTGAAAAAATATGTGGAGTTCGGCTACTGCCGCCACACGTTGAGCATAAGAGAGATGATGATTTCTGGGTACTTCAAACTTTGGTTCAAAGTGATAGTTAACTGATGCTGTCTGCTAATAGGTAAAACAAAAGTAGTCTCGTTCTGACTGCTACCTTAGAAGAAGCTAAAAGGTGCCGAATACCTGTCCCCATGGGATATAAACGGATACGCCCATTGGATCACCGGGCAGTACAGGAGGGCTCAGTCATGACCTGTACAAAATGAACACCCTTGCCATTAAGGCTTGGATGGGATCCAACAACTATTTCCTGCCAATAATCTGACCGCAAACACCTTTTCCGGGTCCCTTACGGGGCCGCCGAGCTGCAAGCCTGCAGTATTCGGCCCAGGCATACGTCGCCCCACGACTGTGCCGCCCGCGCCCGCTTCCCGTGCGCACCCAGCCACTTGCCCGAGTGAGCTGGTCCCGTCCTGCGCGCCCGCTTCCCGTGCGCACCCAGCCACTCGCCCGAGTGAGCTGGTCCCGTCCTGCGCGGACGATGAGGAGGGTCGCCCCTCCGACGATGCTAAGGAGCCGATTCCTCAGGTCGGTTGCCGCCCGCTGGTCATTCAAGCTGTCGAGTCCGAACTCCAGCTTGCGAAGAAGGCCTATTCCAAGGCTCTCAGTGAGTTTGCGCGCATCACGCGCGAGGACGCCGCGCTGCTTCTTCAGTTCCCGGTGCGCCTCGCGCGCCTGGTTGAGCTCGATGCAGCGATCCTCGCAAAGGACAACGTGCTCTCTGCGCTCAAGGCGAAGCTCGCTATCGGCCACACGTACGGCAAGGGCATCGACGAGCTCATGACGCCAGCAATTGCTATGGAGCGCGCTGCATTCGATGCAGCGCGCGCCGAGCAGGTTGCCGCGGATGACGCTTTCCACGCGATCAAGCCAGTCACGCACGCTTACATCGCGCCCCCGGATCTGCGCGGCATGAACAAGAAGCAGCGCGACGAGAAGTATGCCGCTTTCGGCGCACGGGTCGAGGCAGCACGCAACGCCGCATACATGGCAACGAAGGTACTGCTTGACGCCGCCGGCCATCGCATCGGCCTTGCACGCGACGGCGCCACGGCTGCCAAGATGGCGCTTGAGGCTGCGAAGGTTCGCGAGCTTCCCTTGCTCGAGCCCCGTGTCTCTGCGTGCATCGAGGCCTTCAATGTGGAGGGAAATGCGACGGCCAACGAGGCCAAGCTCCTCGCCCAGCGCCTTATCTCCGCACTGTCTTGCACCTCCGATCTTCTCTCGCTTGAGAAGGTCGTTGAGGTTGACGCGGTCCACATGGCCGCCTTTGCGCCTGTGGAGATCAACGTCTCGACTTGGTCAGACGTCTGCGCGCTTGCGACACACGAGGCCGCCTTTGCGCGCCTCTATCCCTCGGGCCCTAACGTAGCATCCATGCTTCGCAAGCTCGAGGCGATTCGCACGCGCCCGCTCCCGACTTCCGCACAGGTGGTCATGGCGGTTGCCGCTGCACCCGAACACCCCGTCGAGCGCCTGTCCCTTGGCGCTGACGGCCCGGTCGCCCTTCGCTACACGGTTGCGGGTAACAAGCCGGTCTCCGTGCAGAGCAAGAATGCGTGCTATGATGGCGTTGCGTGCCGCAACATCTTCTGCAAGTACCAGCACCCTGACGAGCGCGACGCCGCGATCGCACGGGAGCAGGCTGCACGCAAGGAGCGCTACGAGTCTCGGCACACCGCTGAGCTCTCCTTTGCCTCTCGCGGCCCCAGATGCAGCGGAGGTGCCGGGCGCATGACACGCCAGGAGAAGGCTGACGACAAGCTCGACATCTTCCTCACGGCGCTCTCCCTGTGCAAGTCCTCTGCATCGTTCCTCTCCCTCGAGAACGACGGCATCACCAAGACTGACGGCAGCACCATCGCCAAGGGCATGTGCATCGCTAAGGTTGTCAAGGTGCCGGGCGGCGGACGCCTGCAGATCATGCTCCTGAACGGCGAGCTGACTCAGTGCATCCGCAAGAAGGGCATCGACTCGGACGTGGGCGATGTCATCCTCATCGAGGCTCGCAAGAATTGCGCTTCGATCGATCGCTCTCAGCGCCAGGTCATCGAGGCCAAGCTTGTCCAGCTGCAGGTCCCTTTCGACCAGCGCTTCTTCGGCCACGTGGTTGAGGGCGGCGCACGCCTGGACGACATCTTCGAGGATGCAGTAGAAGTCGCTCCCAAGACAGTATCGTCGTCGCCCGCATCTCGGATCGTTTTCCAATCTCTCCCCGACGACATGCTCCCCCCGATGGAGGACGAGTACGAAGAGGAAGATGAGGCAGCCGAGGCACCCGTTCTCACTGTAGCAGCATTGCCTGCAGCAGAAGCCCCCGTTCTCACTGTAGCAGCATTGCCTGCAGCAGTCGAGGCACCCGAGTCTGACGCAGAGGACAGCGACGACGAAGGTATCTCTGCTCTGGTACCGACCGGCAAGAAGCCTGTCAAGAAGGGCAAGAAGGGTGGCAAGGGTGGCCGCTAGTTCGCACCAACTAAAAGGTGACATAGGAATGCAAATTCCAAGCGATAAATCTAAACTTAGGGGTAAATCACGTTGTACCCCGAAACTATTGAACCGGACAGTAGTATAAATCTCCAACCCTCGCGAAAGCGAAAAAAAGTTTAGAAGAATTGCTTACCTCCTTAACTGGGGGTATGTAGATGATTTAGAGGACGCTCTATTTCATCTCAATCAAAGGAGGACCGTCGCTAAAGGCTCCAGCCTCTAAGTGACGCTTCTCGCCCCTTAGAGGACGCTCCAAAAAACACAAATTAATCTTAATTTTTGTTTTTTAAATTTTATTTATATCAAAATATAAAAAATTGAAAAATTAATTTAAACAATATTCTATATATATAGTAGTATATTTACAACATGACAAATGTTTTGAGTTTTTCTTCTGTTATTGAATACCTACTTGGTGTTCGTTATTATTCTTATAGTGGATTTGCAATTTTAGATTGTGAAAACGCGACCCAGGCTTCTGCAAGGACTGGATTGCATTACATCCTTGGTTTTTTTGCCGAGTGTCGTGCGAGATCAATGTATCCAATTCTTGTAGGAAAGTGCGCACACATTGCTCGATTTCTACAGCAAGCACACATGCTTCTCCCGTCTGAACCTTTCTACTACTTTTTCCTTCATGGAAACAACAAGAAGTGTCCGGATGATTGCTTCATTGTGGAGATGCAGGCTCGATTTACTGCTCTTGGTCAAAGCTGTCTTGTCTATACCAACGACAGATTTGCTAACCGGATGACTTGGTCAAAGTCTGTGACAGACGCGATGATCAGTAGCACCGATAATCCGACAAGACCTCGAGTTAGGACACATGCATCAACCGTCCTATATCGCCCTAACTTCGAATTGATTGATACATCGGTACCGCAAATGATACTATTGGATCATCTTCCTCGTATCTATGGGTTTCCAAAAAAGCCAAGTTCTGCACATGGAGCGAGCGGTTCTGCACATGGAGCGGGCGGTTCTGCACATGGAGCGGGCGGTTCTGCATGTGGCGGAGCTGGCGGTTCTGCACATGGTGGAGCTGGTGATTCTGCACATGGAGGCGGCAAGTCTGAACGTGGAGCTGGCAAGCCTGTCAGCTCTGTCCATAGAGCTAGCGGCTCTACCAAATTAGGCTGTAAGAAGCGCCACTAGTTCTACAAAGGAGACGATACACTATTGCATTGGTAACACATTAATCAAAATTCTTTGCGACAAATCTTGAATAGACTGACGCTTCAAAAAACAAAAATTAATCTTAATTTTTGTTTTTTATTTAATAAATTTTAACATTAAATTACATTTTTTATTTTTTTTATTAGTTAGATTACCAATTAATTTGTGTCTTGTTCCGACCATTTCAATTTCACCTTCCCAATTAGTACCATTATCTATATATTCTTTTGCAATTTCTAGAAATTGAGGCATTCCGTCTATTCCCATATGATATTTATTTTGAAATAATAATCTTACTATATTATTAATTTCTTCTTTTCTTTCTTCTTTTGTTTTAGTATCAATATTTTTGTTATTCATAATAATTTTATATTATTATAATTTTATATAAAAAAAAATTGATAATTTATTCATATACTATCTTTATAATAAACAGTAAAATTTAAATAGATATTTCTATGCAAAATATTATTGTTATTAATTCTGATACAACAATTGGCGGTGAGGATGCAAGCATCCAACTTGCCGGCGAAGATGCGGGTGTCCAACTTGGCGAAGATGCTGGCGTCCAACTTGGCGGTGAAGATGCTAGTGTCCAACTTGCCGGCGAAGATGCTAGTGTCCAACTTGCCGGCGAAGATGAGGGTGTCCAACTTGGCGAAGATGCTGGCGTCCAACTTGGCGAAGATGCTAGTGTCCAACTAGGCGGTGAAGATGCTGGTGTCCAACTAGGCGGTGAAGATGCTGGCTCCCAACTTGATGACCTGGATCCTCAATATCCTTATGATGACGATGCTTACAATTACGATGATTCTATCTGCTATTTTTGTAAAAGGATAATGAAATACTGTCCTGAGGGAGGGGACCATGTTGATGAAATGCGAGAGATCGGTAGAAGGTACAGGAAGGAGTATGGATGGTAGAGTTTGATTATTTTATAAACTATGTATATACCTATTAAAATAATAAATTAATTCCAATAATAATCTAGACATTTAATTAAATCATTAATTACTTGTGATTGTGTTTTTTCACAATTTGATTGTAAAAATAATATTTCTAAATTAGCTATAATATTAGATGCATAATCTATATTATAGGTATGTTGTAATTTAAAATCATTTATATTAATTAGATCATTTATCATTTGGCGAATAGTTGGTGTATCATTTAATACTCCACTTATATATTCTAAATTTTTATTTTTAAGCTTCATAAATGGATGTAGAGTAAAAGGGGTATTATTTTTTATAGGTATATTTGGAGTTATTTTTATATTAATTTGATTATTTTCTAATTCTTTTATTTTTAATTCAATATTTAATTTAATATCTTTATAATCAATTTCATAATTTTCAAAATTATTATCTAACACAAATAATTCTTCTTTACCAACCATATTTATATTTATTTTTTTACAGAATGATTTATTTAAATTATTATTTGGTATATATGGTTTAATATATTTTTTCCAATTATCTGGGATAATTATATCTTCTAAAATTTTTTTAGTTGTTTCTGTTTCTAGTATATAATTTCCAATTTGAATATTAAATGAATCATTATCAAGATTATAGTTTTTAAATGGATGATCTATCCATTCATCTTTTACATATGGAATATTGGTTATTATATTATAATATATTGTTTGATAATTTAAAATATATGCATTTATACTTAATTCAATATTTACTAAATCATTATTTAGTTTTTTTCCAATTAGATTTATTTTATGTAATTGAATTATATCTAAATTAGGAGATGTTTGAATTAATGGACAAAGTGCTTTTTTAGGAATTTTATTATGATCTTTAATTATTTTTTCCATATTAGCTTATTAATATTAATTATAAATATAATTAATAATAATATAATTCAATTTTATATAAATTTTATTTTTGAAATAAATATCTATCAACTGCCATATCTCTCATAACTAATTCAAATTGATCAGTTAATTCTTTTTTCTTAAAAGCCAAATCCATTATATGTTTATCAACAGTTATTTCACTATTTTTTAAACCAGTCGCAATATAAATATATACTTTTACTTCTCTTTCTTCTGAAATAACATCTTTATGAGAACAAAATCTAATTGCTCTACCTATAACTTGTTCTAATCTACTCATATTCCAATATGGTTCCATTATATGTACTTGTTTTACTCTTAATAATGAGACTCCTTCTTTTATTGCAGGTGAACCTAATAATACTTTAAGCATGCTACCATCAACATTTTCTTTTTTATTGAAAAAATCTTTAATATTTTCTTTAACTTCTGCGGATTCATCACCGCTCCATATCGCATATCTTAATTTTCCTTTACCATGATCTTTAAAATCTTTATATTTATGATATTCTAAAACTTTTATAAAAGATTTTAATCCTCCATATTCTTTAAAATTTGAATAAACAAAAACAGTTCCTTTACAAGATTTAATTTTTTTCATTATTTTATAAAATTTAATTGAATATATTTTAAGCATTTCATAATCAAGTGATTTTCCTTTAAAACTATCAAATCCTTCTTCATTAATACCTTTATTTGGAAATGCAACATTTGAAATAATTCTTGGACCAATTAAAAAATTATTGGGTAAATCTAAAATATCAGAATCGCCAAATCTACCAAATCCTTCTTGTTCCATTACTGTTCTATATGCTTCATATTGATATCTACTCATAATACATTTCACTAATTTTAAATTTTTTTTTGGAAATACATGATCAGGAGCTCCTTTAAAATAAGAGATATATCCATTTAACATATTTTTTAATTTATTAACATTTTTAACTTCATATATTGTTTCTCCACTTTTATTTTTTTTGGTTTTAATAAACATTTCATTAAATTTACTTCCAACAGGAAATTCTATTTTAGGTCTCAATAAATTTAGAGTTAAACCTAATTCCATCGGTTGATCAAATATTGGAGTCGCAGATAATAATACTATTCTTAAATCAGATGGAGCGGAATATATAGCTTTCATAAAAGTTTTATAAAATGTACCTGTTTCAGATACAATATTTTGAACTTCATCAATTAATATTAATGAATTTTTTAAATTTATTTTTTTTTCAGTTGCTAAATTTACAAATTTATGATATGACATAATATTATAATATTTATCTATTCGTTGTTTTGCTTTATCTAATATATCAGTATATTCTTTTTTATCAGGATTTAATTCACCTAATCTTTTTCGTTCTTTAGTTGTTAAATATTCTTCTCCTGCACATTCAGATCTTAATTCTTTATAAAAATTACCTACTAATGAAGCTGGGACAACAACAATAATATTTTTTTTATTTTTCCATTCTTCGCATATTTTTACTCCAGCACATGTTTTTCCAGCTCCAATTTTATGATAAATTAGTAAACTTTTATAATTTGTATTTGGATTTATAAAATCTGAAACAAATATTTGTGGATTTTGAAACGTAAATTTAGTAGGATAACAAATATCTTTTAACGATTTTTTTTCATTTTTAATTTTATATTGTTTAAATATTTTACCAATTTTTTCTCTAAAATCTAAATCATCTATTATTGGATATTTTATTTTAGATCTGTCTAAATATATTCCATTTGAATTATCAGTATCTACACTCATATTTTAATTTATAAAATAAATATTTATAAATTAAATTAGAAATTAAGCAGGTTTATTAAAATATGCTAAATAAAAATTAATAATTAATACTAATATTATTAATAGAACTAATGTATATTGAATTGATATTTTTAATATATCACCTACAATATCATCTAAAACTATCTCTTCTGTTTGATGACTTTTAATTATTTTCTCAAAATTGGTTAAAAGATCCATAATATATATTATATATATAAAATTTATATAATATAAAAAATAAAGTATAATATTATAATGAGTAAAAAAAATGAAGAAGTTAAAAATAATATTGGAAAAAAAAGAAAAAGAGAAAAAGATGAACAAGATGAATCAGAAGATACAACTGAAACAAACGATCTAACAACAGAAATACAAGTTGTAGAATTAAAACCAATCGAAATTAAAAGAGAATTTGTAAAATTAAATTCAAAATTAGATACATTAGATGATTTAATAAATCTAGCAAATCAATATGATTCATCTAAAGACTATAATATTAATTTAAAAAAATTACATAAAATTTTACCATCTTTAGAAAAATTAAAAAATATTATTGGTATGAAATCAGTTAAAGATTCAATTGTTGGTCAAATTGTATTCTTTTTAAATGAATTTAATGAACAAAATCAAGATATGCTTCATACTATTATTCAAGGTCCACCAGGAGTTGGGAAAACAACTCTTGGTAAAATTATTGGAGAATTATATTATTATTTAGATATAATTAAACCAGTAAATTCTAAACCAAAAAAAAATCCAAATAAAAAAATAAAATTAATTACTTTTGAAGAATTATTAAATTTGGATTTAGATAGTTATATGGAAAATAGAGTGGATGATTGTTGCAATGAACCAAAAGTTGAAGAAAAGAAAGATGAATTTAAATTTAAAATTGTAAAGAGAGCGGATATGGTAGGAAGATACCTTGGCGAGACGTCGATTAAAACAACCGAGGCAATAAAATCGTGTGAAGGTGGGGTAATGTTTATTGATGAAGCATATAGTCTTGGAAATCCGGAAGGTAGAGATTCATTTGCTAAAGAATGTATTGATACAATAAATCAACATTTATCGGAAGAAAAATGTAATTTATTATGTATAATTGCTGGATATAAAGATGCACTCGATAAATGTTTTTTTTCATATAATGAAGGTTTAAGAAGACGTTTTCCATTTGTATATACTATAGAAAAATATACACCCGAAGAATTATGTTTAATTTATAAAAAAATGGTAAAAGATATGGATTGGATTGCAGATAATGTTCCTGAAAAGTTTTTTATTGATAATCATGAATGTTTTGAAAACTCTGGTGGTGATATAGAGACCTTATTCTTTATGACAAAGATTAATCATGGTAAACGAACCTTATTTTTACCAGAAGAAAGAAAAAAAATTAATATTGAAGATTTAGAAAACGCTTTTAAGGTTTTTAAAATTAATAAAGAACTTAAAGGAGATAAAGATGATGATAAGAATGCTGCTTGGAGAAGTATGTATACATAAAATCAAAGATTTTATCTATAGGCCAAACTATGTTTGGCGTATACATGAATAAGTTGAACTTATTCAGTTATAGGTTTGGTATGCAAACGTATACATAAATCTTTGATTTTATCTTCTACTACCTCTTATATAAAATAAAACACATAAATATACTCCTATAAATACACACACAATGATTCCACCAACAAATATTTCTAACATAATAATATTATTTACTTTTCTTTAAGTAAAATATTATAATAAGAAATATAATTAATGATATAAATATAGCTAATATACTATAATCAAATTTGGATTTTGATTTGATTTTAAATTCTTCCTTAATTATTAAAGGTGATTCACTTGGTAATTGTAAATTATTATACGATGGTGCTAAATTAGGAATAAAACGTGACATATATTATTATTTATAAAATAATAATTTATATTATATTTTCAGTATTATTTAATAATAATTCATTTTCAGAATTATCATTTTTTGTTTTATTATCTTCTTCTTTTTTAATAGTATTATAGATTATATATATTATAAAACCAACACAATATATAAGTAAGATGCATGCACTAAATATTAACATATATATTAAATATGCGATTGATGTATCCAAAATAAAGGTCATTAATAAATATATACAATAATCTTTATATAATTAAGATATTATAATAAAAATTTACATCAAATAAAAAATCAACAACCACATAAAATAAGAATACATAAACATACTATTAATATATAAATTTATCTTATGGATTAATACTACCATCGATTCCAAATAATATAATTGCTACAAATGCAAAGCCTAATGCTATAGTCTTTAAATTATTAATTTTTTCACCGAAATAATATATTCCAATTAATGTTACTAAGACATTTGATATTAAATTCCATGTAATATTTAATACACTCATTGATGTTTTTTGTAAACCATAATAAAATATTAAAATTTGTAAACCATACATTATTACAGGAATAATTAACCAATATTTTTGTTTAAAGATACCATTTTGTAAAGATACACTTTTTGTTATACCAAAACTAAATACATCATTAATTGCAAGTACTAATCCAACTAATAAACCATTTATAGAATTTATAACAGTATTCATTATATTATAATATAATATAAAAAATATAAATAATATCATAATTAAATATTATTTATAGAATTATTACTATATGCTATATTAGATGTCTCTAAAAAATTGATAAAAAAAATAATTTAGATTAATATAAATAATGAATAATAAAATAAATATGTTCGTTACAAAAAGAGATAATTCGCGTGAAGAAATATCATTTGATAAAATTACATCAAGAATTAAATTCTTATCAAAAGACTTAGATCGTTTAAAGGTCCATAATATATCTTTAAAAACAATTAATAGTATATATGATGGTATTTCAACATCTGAATTAGATAATATTAGCGCTAATATATGTGCTACATTGGCATCAACTGATTATCAATATAATCAACTTGGTGGAAGAATTCTAGTAAGTAGTGCAGAAAAAAATATACGCATATTATTAAATGTTAAAGATAATTTTTGTGGTAGAATGAATTATATCCAAAAAACATATAATAAATTATATAATCGAGATTATTTAATACCAGAAATGGTAAAATATATAAATGAAAATTCAGAATTTCTTAATAATTTAATTGATTATAGAAGAGATTATAATTTTGAATTTTTTGGATATAAAACTCTTGAAAAGGCATATTTAGTTAAATTTGATGATAAACCAGTGGAATCTCCCCAAGATTTATTCTTACGAGTTGCTGTTGCAATCCATTATAATACTGATAATAAAGATCTTATTCAAAAAACATATGATTATATGTCAAATGGTTATTTTACACATGCTACACCAACACTTTTTAATGCCGGTGTAATTAATGGTCAATTTGCAAGTTGTTTTCTAGTAGGTACCGATGATAGTATTGAAGGTATGTATAAAAATATTTTAGATTGTGCAAAAATTAGTAAGGGAGCTGGTGGTATTGGAATTCATATTTCAAATGTAAGAGCTAAAAATTCAATCATTAAAGGAAGTAATGGAAGAAGCAATGGTATTATAAAATTACTAAAAGTATTAAATGAAACATCGCGACATGTTACTCAAGGTGGTAAAAGACCAGGTTCATTTGCAATTTACCTAGAACCATGGCATGCAGATGTAAAAGATTTTCTTGAACTTAAAAAAGCTGCAGGAGCTGATTCAGAAAGATGCAGAGATTTATTTTTAGCATTATGGATTCCTGATCTTTTTATGAAAATGGTATCAGAAGATGGAGATTGGTATTTAATGAGTCCAGATGAATGTCCAAATTTAAATGAAACATATGGTAAAGAATTTGAAGATTTATATAATAAATATATTTCTGAAAAAAAATATAGAGAAAAAGTAAAAGCCATTGATATTTGGGAACGTATTCTTGTTTCTCAAATTGAAACAGGAGTTCCATATATTACTTATAAAGATAAAATTAATGAAAGAAGTAATCAAAAAAATATTGGAATAATAAAGTCCAGCAATTTATGTTCGGAAGTTACAGAAGTATCTAATATTGATACCCATAGCGTGTGTAATTTAGCTTCTATTGCAGTTAATAAATTCTATGAAAACAATACCTATAATTGGGATAAATTAAAACAAGTTGCTAAATTAGCGACTATTAATTTGAATAAAGTAATTGATATTAATAATTATCCAACGCTAGAATCAGAAAAAACAAATAAATCTCATCGACCAATTGGTGTTGGTATTCAAGGATTAGCTGATTTATTTTGTCAAATGAAAATTCCATTTGATAGTCAAGAAGCTATTAATATTGATGGTAAAATTATGGAATGTATTTACTATGGATGTATAGAAGGTTCAGTTGAAATGGCACAAAAAGAAGGACCATATGATTTTTATAAAAATAGTGATTTTGATAAAAATATATTACAATTTGATTATGATAATAATTCAAAAATTATTATGGATATGGAACCTCATTTTGATTGGAATTCATTAAAAGAAAAAATTAAAGAATTTGGTATGAGAAATAGTTTATTAACTGCTCTAATGCCAACTGCATCTACGTCACAAATACTAGGTAATAATGAATGTTTTGAACCATATACCTCAAATATTTATACAAGATCAACTCAAGCTGGAGAATTTATAATGATTAATAAACATCTAATACAAGATTTAGTAGAATTAAATTTATGGGATGGTGAAATGAGAGAAAATATTATAATTAATAATGGTAGTGTTCAAGATATATCAAATATTCCAAATAGAATAAAAGAAATATATAAAACAGTTTGGGAAATAAAACAAAAGTTTATAATTGATCATTCAGTTGTAAGAGGATATTTTGTAGATCAATCACAATCACAAAATTTATTTTTTCCAGAACCAGATACTAAAAAATTACATAGTGCACATTTATATAGTTGGAGATCAGGATTAAAAACAGGAATGTATTATTTAAGAACAAAACCAGCAACATCTGCAATTAAATTTACAATAGATGCAAATAAAATTAAAGCAGATGAAAGAAGAAAAGAAGCTGAAAAAAAAGACAAAAAATATATATGCAATGATGAAGAAGGTATTTGTTTAATGTGTTCTGCATAATTTATTTATATCTTCTTTATATTTAATTTTAAAATTTATTTTAATTTTATATTTTATAATGAGATGGATACAATAATATTTAATCAATTTTTTAATTATTGTTTTGAAGGAGATATAATAAATGCAAAATTAATATATTTTTCAAATGATGATATTAATGTTAGATATAAAAATGATAAAATATTTCGTTTTTGTTGTGAAGCAGCAAAAAATATGGATGGATATAATGAAAGATTTACTAATCATTCTAAAAAATTAATAGATGTAATTAAATTCTTATGTGAAATATGTAATGATTATAAAGTATATATAGATAATAATCATCTAATTGAATGGAAAATAAATAAAATTATTTCTATAAAAATATAGAATAAAAAAATACCGAATATGGGGATCGAACCCATGACCTAGAGATTAAAAGCCTCTCGCTCTACCAGCTGAGCTAATCCGGTAATTTTATTTTAGTTAAGTTTCAAAATATTTTTGTTTCAATTTTTTAATTTTTAAAATATAATATAATTATATGAAAAAAATATATATATTAAAAGACGGTGAATCTAATTTTAATGATTCTTTAATGTCAAAACCAGAAAATTTAGAATTAAATAATAACGGAATAGAACAAGCTAAAAAAACTGGATTATATTTTAAAAATTTTAGAGATCCCATAGAAATAATTATTTGTTCACCAACTTTAAGAGCAAAACAAACTGCAGAAATTATAGCAGATAATATAGGATATGATAAAAAAAATATTATTTTAGAGCCAAATTTAATTGAAATACAAATAAATAATAAATATAAAAATTTAAAAAAGGAAGAATTTAATAATTTAAAAAATACTGATGCAGATGTAATAGAATTTTTTAAATTTCATGATAAAAAAAATAAAATTAAAGCACCAATTGAATTAAATGAATTTTTAATAAAATATGATTCAACAAAAAAATTAAATATATATGAAAATTCAGAATCAATATATAATAGATTAAATAGTATTATTAATATGCTTAAGAATATGCCATTAAAAAATATACTAATTATATCACATGGTAGTACAATTAATTGGTTAAATAAAATAATAACTAATAATATTGGATATGATGAGTTTAAAGGGAAAATGATACAAAATAATAATTGTTCAATAACTTATTATATAGAGCAAAATAATGAATTATATTTAGTTTCTCCAAATTCTAATAAACATTTAGAAATTTAATTTATTTACTAATATATATATATAATATGGCAAGTGCATCTCCAGCTCCCGAAACAGTTTACCCCGGCTTACCACCAGGTACAAAAGTAAAATATACAGTAAAAGCATTACCAGGACAAGAATTTGTTGGTGAAATAACACAAAATGGCCCCAGTGATAAAAAAGGAAATTTATCTGATGGTTCAAATCAAAAAGAAGCATCCGGACCATCAGCAACATATAGAGTAAAACATATTGATGGTAAATTTGATGTCGCAAGAGGATCTTGTACGGTTGTTGATCCGGCAACTGCTTTAACAGCTACCCCTGTAGTAAAAAAAGGTGGGTATTATGAAAAATATTTAAAATATAAAAGAAAATATTTAGAATTAAAAGCTTTATTAGGTGGTCAAGAATAGATCAAATAGTTAATCTTAAAAAAGCTTTTTTCATTTGATTTGCAATAAATGTTTAAAAATTTCTTTCTTGTGGTTCTAAATATTTAATTTCTAACAAATTAAATATTTCTTCTTCTGATTCAACTAGTATATTTTTAGAACCTTTAAATATTCCATATTCATTTAATTTATATCCTAATTTTTTTGCTTTATTACGCATCATTAAATTTAAATCCTTCGAACCAGTAAAATATAAAATTGCAGGATACCATGATAGAAATGGTATAAATCGAATATCTATTCTTCTAACTGGAAATTTTGCATATTTAATAAATCCCATATATTTATCAGTTGCTTGCGGGGTAATGTCATCTAATAAAAAATTATTATCATGTAATTTTTTTACAATTTTTTGAATAATATCTTTTTCTAAATTTTTATCTTCTTCTAAAATTGTTGGTATTGTAACTAATAAATCAATATCATTTGATGTTAATTTTTGACGTCTATAAGATCCACAAATTTGAATTATTATAGAATCATCTATTTTACTAATTTCTGTTTCTAAATAATCTAATGTTTTTGTTATTTCTTGTCGTGGTATATTAAATTTTAATTTATTATAATATTTAATTCCTAATTCAATTGTTGAAGAAACTTTTATTTTTTTATTTTGTACTAAGTCAATAAATTCTTTTACTGATGTAATTTTATAAATATTTAATAATTTATTTACGAATATTTCACCAACACCAACTATATTTAATAATTCATCTTTAATATTTATTTTATTTAAATTTAAACAATCAATATTTTTACATAATTCATCTAATTCTTTTAATTTCTTTGTTTTTATTATTTCATTTATTCTATCTTTAATACCTTTACCAATTCCACTAATACCATCTAATTCTTTAATATCTTTAATATCAGTTGATAGATTTTTAATTGTTCTTAAAGCATTTTTTAATGATCTTATTCTAAATTCATTTTGTATTTTAAAATTAGAATCATTTGATGTTTTTGTTAAATATTCATTTACTTTAATTAAATTAGAAAAAATACTAATAATTAATTCATTCATATAATATATAAGAAATTAATTATAATTTAAAGTATCGTATAATGAATTTTTTTCCATCTAATAATGACAAAATATTAATTGATGCAGTCGGTAAATATTCTGTAACTTTACCAGAGAAATCAAAAATAATATGTAATTTAATATCAAAACATTTAAATACATCCGATATTACAATAACTGATGCAATGGCATGTATAGGAGGTGATACATTATCATTTTCACAAACATTTAAAAAAGTAAATGCAATAGAAATAGATAAAACAAGATTTGATTATTTAAAACATAATATGGATTTATTTAAATGTAATAATATTGATTACTATAATAATGATTATTTAGAAATTATGAATACAGTAAGCCAAGATGTTATATATATTGATCCACCGTGGGGTGGTCCAGATTATAAAAATAAAAAAAATTTAAAAATTATAATAAATACAAAAAAATTAGAAACAATTTGTGATGAGATTATTGAGAAAAAATTATGTAAATTATTAGTCTTAAAATTACCATATAATTATGATTTATTAGAATTAAAATTTCATGATTATAAAATGTTTGTATTAAATAAAATAATAATATTATTAATTTCAATCAATGAATAATAAAAATTGATATTTAATATTTCTACATATAAATAAAAAATTATATATATAAATATGTCTGATAATCTTAATCAAACTTTAAATATTAAATCAGAGAATAAATCTGATGATTCTATTAATGAACAAAACATATCAAAATTTCTTGAAAAAATAGAAGGAACAATAAAACAAAAAGAACCAGAAAAAATAACAGTTGATGAAGATGAACCTAAAAAAGGTATAGTTGGATTAACTAATATGGGTAATACATGTTATTTAAATTCAGTTATTCAAATTTTAAGTAATTTACCAGATTTTCGTCAATATCTATTTGATGGCTCTTTTGTAAGTAATTTAAAACCAGAATTAGATGATTCTCTTTTTTATCAAACATTTAGAATTATAAAACATTTATGGGAAACAACTGCTGAAAACTTAGCACCTAAAAGTTTTAAAAAGAAGTTTGTTGAAAAACAACAACAATTCATGGGATTTGAACAACAAGATAGTCACGAAGCAATGCAATTTTTAATTGATAATTTACATGAAGAAATTGCTCAGCCAATAGATATTAATATTGAAATACCATCAAATCTAAATGAATTTTTTGAAATTTGTAATAAATATTATAATTCAGAAGATAAAAAGAAAGATATTGAAATTTTAAAATTCATTGATAATAATAAAGAAAAAGCATTAGATTATTTTGCTTGTAATTATTATAAAAATTTATCAAAAAATTATTCTGAAATTTCAGAATTATTTCAATCTATTAATTGTAATATTATAAAATGTCCAGATTGTAATCACTGTAGTTATAGTTTTGATAAAAGTTATATGATATCAATATCTTTAAATGATATTAATGATTCATTAATATTAGAATCAGAAAAATTTAAAAGTATTTTTCAAGAGAAAATAGAAGAATTAAAAGAAAAAATTACTGATACTGATTTAATTAAGAAATTAATATTAAATGAATTTAAAAATAAATACATCTATAAATTAAACGATTTACTTGAAAATGCTCAAAATACTGAACAATTAGACGATGATAATTTATGGTTTTGTGATATTTGTGATAAAAAAGTTAAAGGATTAAAACAATCAAAAATATATAAACATCCAAAATATATGATTATTCATATTAAAAGATTTAAACATATAGTTCATAATGGTGAGGCTAAAATATATAAATTAAAAAATTTAGTTGGTTATAATAAAGATATTAATATAAAAGATTATATGATTAAAAATGAAACTAATACAGATTATGAATTAGTTGGTGGAATTAATCATATGGGCGAATATCATTTTGGCCATTTTACTTGTTTCGCCAGAAATAATGATAAATGGTATAATTATAATGATGAAAATGTGAATGAAATTAATTGCACAGATTATCCAATATCACCTGCTGCATATATGTTAATATATCAAAGAAAAGAATAATTTAATTCGTTAATATATATTTATTTTATTATGTATTTATTTAAATGAATTACCAAAAAAATTTAATTTCTAAAAAGAATTTATTTATATTTAAAAAAAATAATAGTTTATTTGAAAATATAGATGAAAATATTCTAGATGTAAATAATAAAATTATTAATAATACAAAATTACCAATAAAACAAAATAATCAAGAAATTAATTTAGATGAATCAATTAATACAGAAAATGAATTAACTTTATCAACAAACAAAAATAAGATTAATCAAAAGAGTAATGAATTAAAATTATCATTATCTTTACCAATAAAACAAATTGTAAATAAACAAAATAATTTAAATGAATTAACTATTAATCAAGAAAATAATATAGATACACAAAATAAATTAACCTTACCTTTAAAAGAAATTAATAAAAAAAGTGATTCAAATAAAAATATTGATCTAAATGAATTAATTATTAGTCAAAAAAATGAAATAGTTAAATTAATTCATGATTTAATCAGTGAATCTAAGGATGATTTAAAAAAACAATCTAAATTACTAATATCAAGTGATGATTTAAAAAATAATACAGATGAATTAAATAAAACAATGAATAATTTAAAAAATCAATTAAAAGATCAACAAGAAATATATAAATCATTTGATAATTTCAAAGAAGATATTAATAAATCAATAGATGCTATGAAAAAAGAATTTATTACACAAAATAAAATTAATGATTCTATTAATGAATCAATTAATAATTTAAATGATGAAATTAAAAAATTATCTATAATTAATGATTCTATTAATGATTTAAAAAATAAATTTAAAATGCAAGATGAAATAAATGATTCAATTGAAGATTTAAATATGCATTTTAAATCAGAAATAAATGATACTATTGAAGATTTAAAAGATCAATTTAAAATACAAGAAAATATTAATAAATCATTTGATAATTTAAAAGATCAATTTAAAACACACGAAAATATTAATAAATCAATTAATGAATTAAAAGATAAATTTAAAACCCATGAAGAAGTTCACGAAATTCATGAAGATCTACATGAAAAAATAAATATTTCTATTAATGAATTAAAAACACAATTTAAAACAAATATAAATGATTCAATTGATGATTTAAAAGATCAATTTAAAATTCATATAGAAAATCATGAAAATCATGAAGATATAGAGAAAATAAATAATTCTATTAATGATTTAAAATCACAATTTAATTGTGATAAAGATGTTCATGAGGATATACATGAAAAAATAAATAATTCTATTAAAAATTTAAAAGAACATTTAAAGATTAAACCTATTGTAAATTTAATAGAATCAGATTTAGAAACAGATTTAGAAACAGATTTAAAAGTAGACGAAAAAGCAGATTTAAAAGCAGATTTAGAAGCAGATTTAGAAGCAGATTTAAAAGTAGACGAAAAAGCAGATTTAGAAGCAGATTTAGAAACAGATTTAAAAGTAGACGAAAAAGCAGATTTAGAAGCAGATTTAGAAACAGATTTAAAAGTAGACGAAAAAGCAAATTTAAAAGCAGATTTAGAAGCAGATTTAGAAGCAGATTTAGAAGCAGCTAAAGAAGAAGATTTAATTATTAAACTAACTGTAAATTTAAAAGAAGAAGAATTAAAAGTTGAACCAATTAAAAAATTAAAGGAAGATTTAAAAATTAAACCAATTAAAAAAGTAAAAGTTGAACCGACCAAAGTAAAAGAGGAATTAAAAATTGAATTGACTAAAGATGCATTAAAAGTTAAACCGTCTAAAGTTAAAGATGAAGTTAAAGTTAAACCGACTAAAAAAGTTAAAGAGGAAGTTAAAGTTAAACCGACTAAAAAAGTTAAAGAGGAAGTTAAAGTTGAACCGACTAAAAAAGTTAAAGATGAAGTTAAAGTTGAACCTACTAAAAAAGTTAAAGAAGAATTAAAAGTTGAATTGACTAAAAAAGTTGAAGAAAAAATTAAAGAGGAAGTAAAAGTTGAACCAACTAAGGTTAAAGACGAATTAAAAATTAATCTAAATCCACAGATTGATGATAAAAAACCAAAAAGAAAAAATAAAAAAAATTAATTTAATAAATGATTTATATCATTTTTTTTAATTAAAAATAATAATGTTGTTAATTTATTCATTACTATTTTTATAATTTATAGTATTTAAAGGTTATATATTATCGCATATATTAAATATAATTTTATATGAAAAACTGATTTCATAATTTTAGTAATAAAAATATTTTATATATTTATATGGATATAAAAAAAATTTTATTTAAAAATAATAAAAATAATGTAAATAATTTAGAAAGTCGTCATTCATATATAGAAAAAAAAATAAATATACAAAATGTAAATATATATCTTCCAATTGCAGTATTTTCAAAAATAAATTATAACAAAGATAATACATCTTATTTAGGGAGTCATCAATCACTTGCAGAAAAAAAAATAAATATACAAAATACAAATAAATCTATTCCAATTACATTTTTTTTAAAAAAAAAATATAATAAAAATATAGCAGCAGATTTAGGGAGTAATCAATCACTTATAAAAAAAAATATAAATATACAAAATACAAATAAATATCTTATAAATGGATTATTTTCAAAAAAAAAATCATCTTATTTAGGGAATTGTCAATTATTTGAAAAAAAAATTAATATACAAAATGCATATAATAGTTTTTCAATTGTATTATTTTTAAAAAAAAATATCGAATTTAATTTTGGCGGAGGTCAAGAATATATGGGATTAAAATATCATATGGAAGATGCATTTATAGAAAAAGGAATAAATGAAAATGCAAATAATTGTCCTCCAATTGCAATATTTTCAAAAAAATATTATAATGAAATATGTGAATTAAATCACGAAAAAATTTATGATTTTTGTTTTATTGGATCTATCGATTCAAATTCTCAAGCAAGACAATGGGTTATTGATTTTGCAAAAAAGTATTTTACTCATAATTCAATATTTATTAATACTGATAATGATCCTAATTGGAAACTATTAGGATCATTTGATTACTCAAATAAAAACTTGGGGTATTGTCCTAAAAAGATGAATGATAATCAATCCAGAAATGTTCAATATAGAGTTGTTAAAGAAAATATAGAATATTTTGAAAGAATGTGTAAAAGTAAATATTGTTTATGTCCAGCTGGTGATTCTGCATGGAGTTTTAGATTTTATGAAGTATTAATGTGTAAATCTATTCCTATTGTAGAAAATTGGCATCATACATATAGAACAAAAGAAGAGTCAAAATTAAATTATAAATATATATTATATGAAAATATTAATACTAATATAAATTATGATGATTATATTATAAAAAATACACAAATATTTGAAAATAATCATTTGTTAAAATAAAAATTTGAAAATTTAATAAATTAAGAGGAGTTTCTAAATTTACTAAATTAAATGCCTAAAACCCCATTTATTAATATTTGGAATCCAATTTGTAAAAAATATCAATATTTAAGAATCTTAAATATTTTTACTTATTCTGATACATGCAAGCTTTATAAAAATGATTCAAGAATATATACTGTTGTAATGAATGAAAATAATCAATGTAAATGTGCTTGTGAAGGAAAAGGTAATAAATATCTTGTTGTAACTGATTCACAAGTATTTAGATATTTAGATCCATATCTTCCAAATAATTGGATAAATAAAACTAAAATTTTTCCGAATCCGAATCTTGGAATAAAAAATGTTTATACAAATAAATATTCAGATATTGATATGATTGATCTTTATAATTTTGCAAAAGAAAGATATTCAAGATATATTAAATTTGAAAAACCAACCGAATGTTGTAATAAAAATTGATTTATAGAAATTATATAAGTATGAAATTATAAGATATATATACACATGAATAAAGATTTAATATTTCAAATAATAGATTGGCAAGAATATAATGAACGTATTGATATTGAATTAGAAACGATTGATTATAAAACAAAAAAACCAAGAATAATACATCCAACTAGATATTTTATTAATCTTTATGGTAGAACTCAAGATGAAAAATCGGTAATATTACGTGTAGAAAATTTTAAACCATATTTTTTCATTGAATTACCAGAAGATTGGAAGACCTCAAATATAGAAGCATTTATTACATTATTAAATGATCATCTAAGTAGAAAAAAAACTAATGCAACAATTTTGAATGATGATGAATATAATGAAGATGAAGGATATAAAAGACAAATTATTTATAAATTTGTTAAAAAACATAAAGCCCGTGGTTTTACAGCTGGGAAATTATTTCCATTTTTAGTTTTTTTCTTTGATGATACTTATACATTTAAAACATTAGAAAAAGTATTTAATGAAGATATTCCATGTGCATCTGGTAATCCATATAAGGGAAAGAAAAAATTTCAAATATATGAATCTAATATTGAACCATATATTCGTTTCAATCATATAATTAATACTGATACATGTGGCTGGATAAAAATTAATAATTATGAAACAGAAGATAAAGAATATACTGATATTTATGCTATTGCAGACTATTCAGAATTAGAAAGATATGAATCAAAGAATACTGCCAAATTTAAGATATTATCTTTTGATTTAGAATGTTATTCCGCTGATGGAAGTTTTCCGATAGCATCTAATCTTGAAAATCCAATTATTCAAATTGGATGTGTTTTTCAAAAATATGGTGAAAAAGATTCATATAAAAGAGTTATGTTATCTCTTAAAAAATGTGATCAATTTAATGATGTTGAAGTATTCTCATATGAAACTGAGGTAGAAATGTTATTAGCTTTTAAAGATTTAATTAGGAAAGAAGATCCAGATATTATTACTGGATATAATATATTTGGTTTTGATAATGAATATTTATATGAAAGAGTTAAATTATTTGACATTGAATCTGATTTTTGTCAATTAGGAAGATATATGGGCTTTGAAGATAAAAAATCAAAATTTCTTATTAAGAATTTATCTAGTTCAGCATTAGGTGATAATGTTCTTAAATTTTTTGAGATGAATGGTCGAGTTCAAATAGATTTACTAAAGGTTGTACAAAGAGATCATAAACTTGATTCATATAAATTAGATAGAGTTGCTGAACATTTTATTAATCAAGATATTATAAAATTTGATGGAGATAAAATTTATATTAAAGATCCAAAAGAATTCCAAATTGGAAATTTTATTGAAATTTTAGAAAATGATGAAATTGAAGGCATCGAGCACATTACTGATAAAATTAAAATCTTAGATATAAATCATACTGATAAATATCTAACAATTAATAAACATTATGATGATTACAAAGATTTATTATCATTAAAAGATAAATGTAAAAAATATAAAGCATCACTTGTAAAAGATGATATTGGTCCTGATGAAATTTTCGATTGTTATCGGCAAGGACCACATGAACGTAGAATTGTAGCAGAATATTGTATTCAAGATTGTGTGCTAGTTCTTAAGCTCTTAAATAAATTACAAGTATTAACTAATAATATTGCAATGGCAAATGTATGTTCTGTACCATTATCTTATATTTTTCTTCGTGGACAAGGTGTAAAAATTTTTAGTCTTGTTGCTAAATTTAACCGAAAAGAAAATTATGTAATGCCATTATTAAAAAGAGCAGCTGTAGTAGAAGGTGAAGATGACGTAGGATATGAAGGAGCAATTGTATTTGAGCCGACTGTTGGATTTTATGAAGAATCTGTTTGGGTAAATGATTATTCATCACTATATCCGAGTTCTATGATTGCAACTAATATATCACATGAAACTATTGTAGCAGATAATAAATATCGAAATCTTCCAGAATATGAATACAAAGATGTAACATTTAAGAATAATGATGGAAGTACAACAACTTGTACTTTTGCTAAAAAGAAAGATCCAAATTTTGAAGATAAAAATTTTGGTATCCTTCCTCAGATTTTAATGAATTTACTTGGAGAAAGAAAAAGAACTAGAAAATTAATTGAAACTGAAACTGATCCATTCGTACAAAGTATCTTAGATGGTAAGCAACTCGCTCTTAAAGTAACTGCTAACTCTCTATATGGACAACTTGGTGCAAAAACTAGTCCAATCTTTATGTTAGAATTAGCAGCATCAACAACAGCTATCGGAAGATATGAATTAGAACTTGCTAGAGGATTTGTTGAAAATCATTTAGAACGTATAATGAAAAATATTTATAAAAATTTAGATAATCCTAAGGAGCTTGATGAGATATTTACAAAAGAATTAAAAGATAAAACTGGTAAGCCAAATATGAAAGATAGAGATTGGGTTATTGCAAGTGTTAAAAATATCTTTAGTAAATATACAATTAATCCCAAGACCTTGTACGGTGATACTGATTCTGTATTTAATAGGCCTAATTTTAAAGACTTGCAAGGTAATCCTGTATCTGGTCCTGAAACTATTATGCCTGCAATTATCTTAGGACAATTAACATCTAAACTTATACAAGCCAGACAACAATATCCACAAGAATTATCATATGAAAAAGTATTTTGTCCATGGATTATTGTAAGTAAGAAGAGATATATTGGTAAGAAATATGAAGAAGATAATAAAAAATATAAAGTCGCATCTATGGGTCTTGTACTCAAGAGACGTGATAATGCTCCAATTGTAAAAAAAGTAGTAGGTGGATTACTGAAGAAATGGATGATTGATTTAGCCAAACAAGAAGGAATTGATTTTATTAGAAAATCTATATATGAAATAATAGAAGGAAAATATCCAATTAGATATTTTATTACATCAAAAACTTTGAAAGGAAAATATAAAGGAAAAAGATTAGATGGAAAACATCCAAAAGGAAGTAATTGTACTACATTTGGAACAAAATGTGAGTGTAATGGACCATGGAATTGGAAAGATGTACAATGTGGTATTGCTCATGTAACATTATGTCAAAGAATGGCAGAAAGAGATCCTGGAAATGAACCAGCAACAAATGAAAGAATTCCATATGTTGCAATTGAAGTAAATGAAAATAGTATAAAAAGTAAAAAGAAATCTCAAGGAAAAGAAGATAAAGTTTTACAAGGTGATAAAATAGAACATCCGGATTATATTCAAAAAAATAAACTTAAAGTTGATTATAAATTTTATCTAACAAATCAAATTATGAATCCAACATGTCAATTTTTAGAAATTGTAATGAAAGATTCAGAAGATATGTTTAATGAAGCAATTAAAAATGAAGCATTCACAAAAATTGGAATGAAACAAAGTAATTTAAATAATTTTTTTCAAAAGAAAAAAGTTATTTATGAAAATGAAAATGTATATTCTGAAACAAAGGATTCAGATTCTGATGAATCTAAAGGCAGTTATAGAATTAGTAAATAATTTATTTATATTTTTAATGTTTCATTTTATTCATTGAAATTAATCTAACATCTGATGTACTAATCGATGATGTAGAATTTAAATATTCAGAAATGCTATTATCACTTCCACCAACCGAAGATGATTCTACCATTCTTTTAGATTTTTTACTTGTTTTTTTACCTTTTTTACCTTTTTTACTTGATTTTTTTCCTTTTGATCTGGAAACCATCGCTCTTAATACTTTTACTTTATGTTTTATATCTTCCGTATCTTCATTTTCATCAATATCTAAACCTTTGGATGCTTCACTAAAATCAAAACCATCATCATGGTCATCTGAATCAGGATTTAAATATTTTTCAATTTTACTTTTTTTATGTTCTTTATTTTGCTTTCTTTCTCCTAACATACCGCCTGTTTTCATATCTTGGAAAAATTTTTCTGGATTAAATTCAGATTTTTTTTCTTCTGTTTTTTTTTCTTCACCACCTTGCATTTCTGAATTAAAGATTGAATCTAAATCAATTATTTTAGAGCCGCCTTTTATTTCAGATTGTAATTCTCCGGCATATGTATATCCACCAGTCATTTCAGAATTTACTTCTCCTGCATAAGTATATCCACCTTTTAATGATATTTCTGGTTGTGGTGTTTCAGAAACTACAAATATTTGAGGATTTAATACTAATACTTTAACATCTTTATTAGGATTTTCTGGATTATTTACATATAATGCATCTCCTTTGGGGAAAGGAGCACTTACAACACTTGCACTTGGAGAACGAGAAGCACGTGGAGAACGAGAAGCACTTGGAGAACGGGAAGCACTTGGAGAACGGGAAGCACTTGGAGAACGGGAAGCACTTGATGTTGCAGATAATGTAACAACTTTTGGTACAGAAGCACTTGATGTTGCAGATAATGCATCTGCTTTTGGTACAGAAGCACTTGATGTTGCAGATAATGCAACAACTTTTGGTACAGAAGCACTTGATGTTGCAGATAATGCATCTGCTTTTGGTACAGAAGCACTTGATGTTGCAGATAATGCAACAACTTTTGGTACAGAAGCACTTGATGTTACATTTTCAGAAGATGTACTTGATAATGTACCACTTACTGGTACTGCTGCACTTGAAGTTACACTTTTATCTTTTAAATCAGATTTTTTAATTGAACCTTCAGTATCAGTATTAACATATTTGTTTATTGGTTTCTCAAGTTTAATGTTAACAGGTGATTGTTTAATTTCAGATGGTACGGATGTGATAGTCTCATCAATTATTTCATTGATTTTATCATTCATAGAATTAGAAAGTTTATTTCCCATATTATATAATTAATAATAGAAATAAATTAAATATAAATTATTTTATGGATAATAAAATTATTATTATTGTATTAATTATTCTCATATTTATTATTTACTATAAGCGCTATAATAATATTATTGAAAAAATGTCTTTTATTGAAGCATTTGATAAAAAAAAATATTTAGTTAGAGATTTAGTAGACAAAAAAAATTCAGCAAATTTATTAGCTGAATTAATGACAAATTTAAAAAAATTAATAGTAAATCTTAAAATTAAATCTGAAAATACTAAAGATAAAGAATTATTAAAATATAAACCTTTTATTGAAACTATATATAATAAAATTGATAAGGTTTCTGTTAGAGAAAATGAAGGTGGGAACGACTTAACATCATATAGTGTTAATAAAGGAGAAGAATTAGTTTTTTGTATTAGATCAAAAGCAAGTAATCGTATTCATGATATTAATGAATTAATGTACGTAGCTATACACGAAATTTCTCATATAGGTTGTCCAGAAACAGGCCATACTAAATTATTTGCAAATATTAATTTATTTTTATTAAGAAAAGCTTTAGAAACAGGTTTATATAATTATGTTGATTATGGAAGATATCCTGTTGAATATTGCGGAATGACATTGTCAACAAATATCTTAGGATAAAAAATTTTATTTATATATTATATTATGGAAGATCCTATTAAAATAATATATAAGGTTAAAAATAATAATAGAAAAAATCAATATCATATTTACATATTTCTTGGAAATCTAGTTAATCAAACTATTCAAAAAATTATTAAAAAATTTACTGATTTTAATTTATTTGATACATTAACAAGTTTAAATGATAAAGAAATAAAAGAACTTGAAAATAAATATGGCCCCAAATGGTATAATTTCTTTTTTATTCATCATCATATAGATTTTACTTTTGATAATATTCGAAAATCAAAACAAAAAATAGATGAAATAATTGATAAATTAGGTATAGATTGGTATAATATTCATATAAAAGATTATAAAATTAGTGGTAAAACATCATTTAATTATGCAAGTATAGTTAAAAGAGATAGAATAAATAAATTTTCAAAAACAATAAAAGAAGGTGATAAATTAGATTATCGAACTGATATTAGCAAACAATTTGGAGGAACAAAAGAAAAAAATATTAATATTGATAATGAATTAAAAATGAAAAAATATTTAAAAAAATCATATGAAAGTTTTAGTAAAATGTCAGATAATATTCAATTAGGTGGTTTAAGTGAAGATGATATAAGTGATTCAGATGAAGAAGATATAATTGGAGAAATAAATAAACCAGTTGAATCAGAAGAAGTTGAAGTAAATGAAGAATTATCAATTGAAGAATTAGAAAATATTTATTCAACTGAAGATAAATTAGATTTAGTAATTGAAAATGATAAAGATACAAAAAAAACAAGTGATTTAATAGATAAAATATTAGAACAAGATAGAGATTTTGAAAAATTAGATAAATTAAATGATTTAATAGAATTTGATAATTCGAAAGATAATACTAATTATGATGAAAGTTTAAAAAATATTTATAGTAAAAATTATATTTTTAATAATTATATTTATAAAAATGATACCATCAAAAATATAAAATATAAAATTTGCTGTTCAATTAAAAAAAATAAAATTTTTGATAAAAATTCTCAATTATTTATACCTTCACGTTTATATTTATGGTCTGAATATTATTATAATGAATTAATTGAAAATAAAATTGCATTAAAATATGATAAAATTATGTTAGGTCAAAAATGGGTTAGAAGAAATGAATTATTACAAATAGATATTGAACCAAATGATAATATTAAAGTTTATACAACATTAAGAAATAATTTAAGATTATTAAGAGATAATATAAAAAAATATGGATCTAATATTAGAGTAGAAAATGATCAATATAATATTTTAGATGATTATGGTGATTTTTATACAAATAATGAAATTTATATGATTGATATTTATAACGAATTAGGTCAAAATTTTTCAGCAGATAATGAAAATTTAAAAAATTTATTTGATATTTATATTAGAATTTATTTCTTAGGTATATCATCAGATGAGTTTAAATATATAATTGATTATTTAAATAATTCTAAAAAAGAAGAATCAGAATTAATAATAAAAAATTATAATAATATTAATAATGATAATAAAATGGAGAATACAATAACTCGTATTATTGAAGAAGTAAAATTAACTCCAGAATTATATAAATCTTATTTAAAATCAAATAATATTACTCAAGTAGTTACTCATATTAATTTATTTATGACAAAATATAATAATAAAACAATTAATATTGAATCTGCAAATATTAAAAAATCAGATATTAAAATAGATTTATTTAGAATTTTTGATAATTTTATAGTAACGGATATATATCCATTTATTCAATTTCAACAAGCTGATGGTAATTTAGTATATAAATTTAATTCTGGCAATCCTGAACAAGATAAAGGAGCTATATTAAGTAAATGGTTTGAAACTGCGCCATATGGTATATCATTTAAAATTAAAGTAAATCTTAAAGATTCATCATCTAATAAATATATATCTGTAAATATGAATGATAGTGGTAGAGTAGAATATAAAATTCAATTTAAAGAAGAAGATAATGCTTCATTTGAAGATATAAAAGGTACATATCAATTTGTTAGAGATTTAATTAAAAAAATTAATGATGAAAATACTAGATTACAATTATATTTACCTCAAGATAGAGATTTTAAATTTGCATTTATAAATACTATTCAACAGATTCAAACAAAAGGAATTATTAATCATAATGATTTAGATGATTTTGCAAGATTATTTTATCCATATGTTGCAGTAGTTATAAATCCAAGAAAAAGACAACCAAAAGATAAAGATGAAAATTTAAATGAATTTGGAAAATATGGTACATATTTAAGATATAAAAGAGTAAGTAATTATGAAAGCGATCGATCTTTAGAAAAAAGAATATTATATTTTTTAAGAAATTTTGAATTTGATGAAAAAAAAATGATTAGAGAAATTAGTAATTCATTTAATTTAATTGATAAAGTGGCAGAACAAAAAATTAATGAGATAAGAGATAAGTTTCCATATTTAAAAAAAGCAGGAAGAGTTTTACGTAAATTTGAGAATATTCCCAGATTTAAAGCTCCTGGAATTGATGTTAATTTACAAGGTAAAAATAAAGATAATTATAAATTAAGAATTTCAGGATCTAGAAATAAGCAACAATTGGATAATATTTGTGAATTTATTTCAATTATGTTATATTTATATGAAAATATTTATATACAAAAAAAATCCGAAAAAAGATATTTATTAGATATATTAAAAGGATTAAATAATATTGCAAAAAGAAGAAATAAAGTTGAAGAAATTATTGAAACTGATGATAAAATAGTTTCTAAAGTTAAAGAAATTACTAAATTAGATAAAGAAAGATTAGGATTTAAACCAGAAAAAGGTCAAAATCAATGGACAAGATCTTGTCAAAATTCTGGAAAAATTAAAAGAAGACCAAGTGTAAATACATCTAAAACAATATCAGAATTAATTAATAAAGGATATAAATTAAATGAAAAAACAAATATTTATGAAAAAAAAGTAACAATCAAAGAAAATGGAAAAAATAAAGATGTTATTTTAAAAGCATCAAAAATAGAAACTTCAAAAGGTGAAGATGATTTATATTTTACTTGTGATCCGGTTGATAATGGTAAATATATGTATGTTGGATTTTTAACTAGATCTAATAATCCAACTGGTTTATGTATGCCATGTTGTTTTATTAAAGATCCATTTGAAAGTAATAATAAAGAAAAAAAAGCATTTAATGAAAAATGTATTGGTAAAGGAAATGTTGAAGTAAATTTAGAAAATAAAAGTAAATCAATTGCTGATAAAGTTTATATTTTACAAGATACTAATAAATTACAAGATGGTAGATATTCATTTTTACCAAAATATCTTGATATATTTTTTAATATTATAAATAAAAATGTTAAAATTATTAAAAATAATTATTTAATTTCAAGTGAAACCGGTTATTTTTTTAAATATGGAATTAAACAAGATATACCATATATTAATGCAATTTCTACATGCTTTGAATTGAATTCAGATGATATAAAAAAAAAGCTTATATTAGCATTAGAAAATGATAAAAAATTATCATTATTTACAAGTTTAAATAATGGTGATATTAGAGGTCAATTTGATTCAATTTTAGAATATATTAATTTTATTAAAAATAATAATGCATTAGATTATGAATTACTTGATGATTTAGTTTGTTCTAAAAATGTAATCGAAAAAAATGGTTTAAATATTTTTATATTTATGAAACAAGAAAAAATAATAATTAAAGATGATAAAAAAATAGAAAAAGATGATTATATATTATTATGTAAAAATATAGAAAATACTATTTATTATAAAGATAGAAATTCGATTATTTTAATAAAAGAAGGTAATCAATATTATCCTATATTTTTTCTTAAAAAAGGATTAAAAAATAATAGTATAAGTGTCATTAAAATTTTTGAACCAAATAATAATATTATTAAAAATATTATAGATTATAGTTCTCAAAATTGCAATGATTTAATTAATAAAAATTTATCATTAACTGCAAAAAATATTTTTAATAAACATTCAAATAATATATTATATCAAATTATTGATTTTAAATTTAAAACAAAATATTTAGTATCTAAAAATAATATTTTATTACCATGCTCAATAAGTGGCTCAGTATCAGACCTTAATATATTATATGATCATGATATTAATAAATATATTAAGGATATAAATGTTACAATTGATGAAATTTATAATATTCTTAAAATATATCCATCTGGTGTATATTACGAAGATAAACAAACTGAAAAATATTTAGTTGATGGACTAATGTTTGGTAGACAAATAAATATTCCAATTTCAAAAATTGAAATGACTAAAGATGAAATTCAAAAATTAAGTAAAAAAATAGGTATTAAAGAGTTTGGTATTGAGAGAAGATCACCATATGATATTATTGATAAAGTATTAAAAGATGGATTAGATATTGAAAATAAAAAAGGAGTATTAGATGTTAATATTGATACATATAAAAATGATGGATATAAACAATTTAAATTAGAATTAAGTAATTTTTTAATTCAGGATGATGAAATTTTAAATAAATTAAATGATTTATATTATTCCAAAAAATCATATGAAGATAAAAGTTATGCTATTAAAAAATTATTTTATAAAATAGTAAATAAAGATTTAATTAAATTTTTAAATAAATTAAAAGATATTAAAAATGACGACGATGAAGATTTGAATGAAAATCAATCATATGAAGGAGGTTCAAATGATCTAGTTCATACAATTAAAAAAATACCTGAATTAAATGATTATAATACAAAAAATATAATTGAAACATGTGAATTAAATAATGATGAGAAGAAATGTAATATGAATAAGATATGTTATTTTAAAAATAATGAATGTAAAATGGGATTAACTAAAGAATATATAATAATATATGTAAATAAATTAACAGATGAAATATTAGCAGATGAATATAAATATTATGAATTAATTAACAAAGATAAATATTCTATTAGTGATATTAATGATTATTATAATTTTACAAATAGAAATAAACAAAAAATTATAAAAAGTAATAGTGTAAATGTTGATAAAGTATTATCAGAAATTTATGGAGAAGAAAATATACCAATATTAGGCAAGAAAAGATTAAAGAAAATAGAAGATAATATTATAGAAAATCCACCTGAAGAATATAAAGATAAAATCTTACAATTAGTTGATTTTAATGATGGTATTTATAGAGCTATATCAAATAATTTTTATTGGCTTGAAAATATATTATTAGATAATGATATTCGAAATTTAGGATATTACAGTAATTTACAATCAGATATTACAAATTATTTAAAATCATTATTAATAGATTATTTAAGAAATGAAAATAATAGATTAGAATTAATTAATTACTTTAATACTTTTAATATCAATATTAAAAAAGAAATATATGATTATAAAGATATGATTGTTAAAAATATGGAATTATTTGATGAATATATTATTGAATTATTAATAATTAATAAAATATTAAATATACCAATTTTAATATATAATGATTTTGAAAATGTTATAAGTATATTTGATGAGGGTGAAGTTAAATTTAATAAAAAATATAATATTGGCGATGATAAAAATATTGATAAATATAAAAATAAAAAAGATTATATTAACATCAAATTTGAATTTCCAATGAAAAATTTAATAGGAAATTTTAGAGTTATTTTCTACAAATAAATTATATGGATAATAAGTTTATTTTAGAATTAAATGAATTATTAGAAAAAATATATAGTACAACAAATTTTAAAAACTATGATGTTGAATCAGAGATAAATATTTTGCATGATAAATTTATAAATATGGTTGTTCCATTATTAAAAAAACATGAAGGAGAAGCTATAAAATATTACGAAAAAAGAGAAGATTATTCAAAAAAAATAGTTGATCCGGTTAATAATAAAGTATTAGATATTATTAAATCTGTAAAAGATGAATATAAGAATAAATTTAATGAAGAATTTACTACTCAAGTTGCTTCTTCTTATTCTGCAAAAATGAATTTAATTGGTGAAAGTGATATTGATTATTTTATTTTATTCAAACCTTTAACTCATGAAAGATTAATAAATATTAGTCAATTATTAACCAAATATAATTTTTATTTTGATCAAATTATAAATAAAGAAAAAGTTAATAATGTATATTATGTTTTTAGTACTGAAATTGATGGCGTAGAAGTAGAATTTAAAGTAAGGGATATCTATTATAGTAAAAGTGTTATTGCTTTACATCAGTATATAGATAATAAATTAGATCATGATTTAAAAATATTATTAACATATGCTAAATATCAATTAAAATTAAAATCAAAAGAAGATAAATCATTTAAAGGATATAATTTATTTAAAACAATTTTTTATAACTTTTGCTTTAAAGATATTGAAGATGCATTTTATATTATTACATAAATTTTATTTTATATATAAATATATAATAAAATGAATGAAAATAAAGATTTTAGTTTAGGAGGATTTCCACCGATATATGAGGTTGTATCAACAATAAAAAAAAAAGAATTTCAAGGTTCAACAATTTTATCAATACAATCTATTTTATCAAAAAGAAATATGAATCGCGATATAACAAATAAATTAAATGAATCAAAAGTTAATCGTATAAAAAATAATAAATAGATTTGAAATTAATAATTATATATTTATATATTAATTATTATATGGAAGAAATAAAAAAAAGTTTAATTTATTACGATAAAAGTAGATATGAATTTGATTTACTATATCCAAAAATTAAATCAATAAAATTTATTGATGATAAATCAGATTTAAAAGAATCAATAATTATTATAAATAATGATGAATATAATTATAATATAATAGGAAAATTTGATATTAGTACTAATTTTTGGGAATGGGGATGGTCTTTTGAAAGAATTAAAAATAAAATTTATAGAATTAGATCATTTTTAAATTATGGATTAGATATATTTGATTCAGAAAATGATATAATAAAAAATATTTTAATAAATGCAAGAATAAAAATAGATAATCCACTTAATTTAGATATTTTATTAGCATTAACATTAAGGTTTTTAATAACTGAAAAATTTAGTTATATTTTTAAAATAAAAGAATCTGATAATATTTATAAATATTATATATTAAGATAGTGAAAAAAAAATGAATAAAATATGTATTATAATAGATATGATATTATATAAACCTATAATAAATAAAAATATAAATAAATCAATTAAATTATTAAATTCTAATAATTTAAATAATAATAATTTGTTAGAAGATGTATTTGAATATTGTATTATGAATAATTTAAATAATCTAAAAATGGTCATTGGTGCAACTGGTAAAAATACAAAAGATAATGACAGATTGGGTAAAGATTATGATTTATCAATAGATTATGTATCAAATTATCCAAATTCATTAGATGAATTAATTACATTAAATCATGATGATAATAATATATATGATAAATTAAATCATATCTTAAATGAAAAATTTAGTCAAATTATCTTTGATTGGTCAGTTTCTAAATTTTTAAAAAATGAAGAATTAGAAAAAATACTAATAAATTTAGGTAATTTATTAAAAAAAGAAGGAAAAATATATATTGATGAATTTAGTTCAATATCAGATGGAGGATTAAAAGGAATAATATGGCTTGCAAAAGAAAATAATAAATATTTTCTAGAAACTAATAAATTTGATATAATAACACATAAATATACATCTGAAAAAAGAAAAATATTAAAAAATGAAAAAGATAATTTTACAAAAAAAAGATTTATATATGTTATTAAAGATAATCAATTAAATAAAATATATGAAAATATTGATTATTATAAATTATTTGATAATATGGATAATGATGGTTATTTTGAAGAAAAAATGTTAACAAATATTTATTCTTATAAAAATGAATCTCTTGAAATATTAACAAAACTTTTTCCAAATAATTTTAACATTGAATATTTTGAAGATAATAATTATCCTAATAATAAAGATAGAATTAATAATTATTGGGTAATCACTAAATTATAAATTATGTAATATATTTTTTTATTAAATATTATAAAAATAAAAATTATATAAGTTCTTCTTGTTTGAATTGCATAAACTTATAATTACCTGGAAATACTTTATTTAATCTAACTGAATCCCCATCATATAATTCTTTCTTTTGCTCATACATTGGAAC